>JAANMU010000050.1_pt1 | contig 133150 bp, 105 predicted proteins | sample 7279701 | NCBI WGS metagenome assembly JAANMU01 (sample SAMN14094539, study PRJNA606508) | bioreactor metagenome | isolation source: A lab-scale SPAN reactor treating ammonium-rich wastewater day 57 | place: Ireland: Galway | collected 2017-03-13
AACCTTTCCAACACCGAGGCATTACGCCACGCCGGTCTCCTGTCTCCCAACTGTTGGTTGAAAAGCGTACTGTAAAAAAACTTTTGGTGACCCACTTAGGTTGGGGAGGCCAAGTGACGTTGGCCGGCAAGCGGGTGGGCGTCGTACATGGGCACTTGCACATCGACGTGCGCCCCCTGTTGGCCGCTCAGCCCGATTATCTACTCTCGGGGCACTCTCACGCACCTGGCGACTGGCGCGAGGGGGCCACGCGCCGGATCAACCCCGGCGCCCTGCACGCGGCGGACAAAATGACCGTGGCGCTGCTGGATCTGGCGTCCGACGAATTGCGATTCCTCGTGGTTCCCTAACCCCCCCCAACACCACCAGGACCGTAGCGAAAGCCACAAGACGTTCGCCCGGATTTTTCATGTAGGGTGGGTCAAGCGAGCGTAAGTCCTTGGTGGGTCAGCGCAAACCGACCTGGTCTGATTTGCCGACCTGGTCGGCCTTGGCAAACGATAAGCGAGCGCAGCCCCACCAGGCGTCGCGGTTTGCTCGACCCACCCTACATAATCCGAGTTCGCCGAACTCGCCCCGCGAACGTCTCAACGCTCGCAAGTTCCGCCGCATTTGAATGATTTGGCTTGACGAAAAAACCGCCGGTCGAATCAGGTTCGACCGGCGGCTGTTGACATTCAGGTTCTCGGGCGAACTGCGGTGTTCTTGATTCCGCATTTCGCAATACGCATTGGCGTTACCTTGCGGCAATGCGGCGGTTGTCGATCAGGTTGAGATAATCGGCGGTGATGTCGAGAATCTCTTCAAAGTAGTAGTCGCGGGTGACCACTTCGTCGCGGCCATTGACCTGCTCTTCGAATTGCTTTTCTTCTTCCTTGCTGGCGTTGAACTGCGCGCGCTCCGCGAAGAATTTTTCCTCGTTGAGCGGGGCGGCCTTGCGCTCCTTCATTTCCACGTATTGGGCGATGTTCTTGTGGAGCTTTTGGAACTTTTCATTCGCGGCCCGGCGGCTCTTGGAGGCCTCGGCCAGCTTGCTCAGCACCTCGGGCGAACGCATGTCGTACTTGGAGTAGGTAGCCGCGGGCACCCGGTCAAACTCGACCGCGAAGTCCAGGTCGGCCTCGCTCACGTCCATGTGGTCGGTGAGCGACGGCAGGGTGATGTCGGCCAGCACGCCGCGCTTCTGGGTGCTGTCGCCGTTGGGGCGGTAGAACTGCTGGATAGTGATCTTGAGCGCGCCCAGGTTGGGCGGGTTGGGAATCTTGAACATCTGCGAACCCAGATCCAACAGGCTTTGCACCGTGCCTTTGCCGTGGGTCGAGCTGTCGCCGATGATTAAACCACGGTCGTAGTCCTGGATGGCGCCGGCGAAGATCTCGCTAGCGCTGGCCGAGAACTTGCTGGTCACCACCACCAAGGGACCATCCCAGGCGACGCCCTTTTCGGTATCGTCGTAGACGCGCACCCGCTGGTCGTAGTCCTTGACTTGCACCACGGGGCCTTCGTCGATGAACAGGCCGGTCAGATTGATGGCCTCGGTCAGGCTGCCGCCGCCGTTGCGGCGCAGGTCCAACACCACGGCGTCTACGCCGTCCTTGGTGAACTGGTCGAGGATGATCCGCATGTCGCGGGTGGTGCTCTTGAAGTTCTCGTCGCCCGCTTGGGCGGCCTCCATGTCCATGTAGAAGCTGGGCAGGTCGATCACGCCGACCTTGTACGGCTGGCCGTTAGGCTTCTTGCCTTCTTCAAAGACCACGCTGCGGGCCTCGCTGTCGGACAGCTCGATTTTGGCGCGGGTAATCTTATATTCCTTCTTTTCGCCGGCGCCGCTGGGCAGCACGCCCAGGCGGACTACAGTGCCCGCCTTGCCGCGAATCAGGGCCACCACGTCGTCGAGGTTCATTTCGGTCACGTCGACCATCTCACCGTCTTCGCCCTGGCCAACGCTCACAATGCGGTCCTCGGGCTTGAGTTCGCCAGCCTTCTCGGCCGCGCCGCCGGGAATGATCTTGCTGACAATGGTGTAACCGTCTTCCATGCGTAGAGCCGCGCCAATGCCGTCCAGGTTGAGCCGCATCATAATGCGGAAGTTCTCCAGGGCCTTGGGCGACATGTACGTGGTGTGCGGGTCAAAGCTGCTGGTGACCGAGGTCAGGAAGGTTTGCAGCAGTTCGTCGCTGTCGGTCTGGTGCATCCGCTTGGCGAAACTGTGGTAGCGGCGGGTCAGGCGGTCACGGGCTTCCTGGCCTTCGGTCTTTTCGTCTTTGAGCATCAGCAGGTCGTACTTGATGCGCTTCCGCCAGCGTTCGGTCGCTTCCTCGGCATTCTTGGGATACTGGGCGGCGTCGCCGTCGGTAATGATGGTTTCGTCCTTGCCGAAGTTGAAGTCTTCTTTCAGCAATTGGTCGATGGCCGCGACGCGTTCGTCAATCCGCTTGAGGAACCGCTTATACACGGTGTAAGCGAAGCTGATGTCGCCGCGCTTGATCATGTCGTCAAGTTCATGCTTGTGTTGCTGGAACTCCTCGACGTCCGACTGGTAGAAGTAGACCTTCATCGGGTCGAGGTTCTTGAGAAACATGGTGAGCGCCCGCTCCGAAATCTGGTCATCCAGCGAGTGCTTGGAGAAGTGGTCGCGCCGCATCAGCGAGCTGACCAAGAGCGCCACCTGACGGTCGGTCGCCTGGGGGCGGTCCAACTCGGCGGCGGCGAATTTCCAGACTCCTGCCGAAACCGCTCCGGTCAAGACCACCAAAAACACCAAGCCCGGCGTCCGCACGCGAGCCAAGGGGCGTAAAGAATTGCGCATGGAAATCCCTTAAATGCGAAAAAGCAAAAGACGGAAAGGGCGGCCTTATCTACGCAAGTTGCCTGAACTTAACAACTTAATGTGATCTTAAACCGAAGCGAAAAACGAAACAACCCTGATGTGGTAAGGCCGGGCAAGGTTGTAAGGAGCCGCAAAGAGGGCGCCAGATAAGCGGGCGAAAAAAAGTTGGCGAAGTTCGCCGTCTTGCACACACACCCTATATTATACGCCCTCGCCCGAGGGAGAGTTCGGCTCAATAACCACGACGCGCCAGCCCGTCCGTCGCGCCGGAGCAGGCGAAGGTGGACACCTAGCCAATTGGAAACCGAAGTCAGCACGCGAGTTTGCCCCCAGGGGTTGTGAAGGTTTGCTCAAATCGTCGTAGTGGCGGCGTCTCGCCGCCGCTACGGAAAGAATCACCCCCAAGGGGTCGGGCAGGTTTTTCGGCCATCGCTTGGCGATATCGCAAGAGCGATGACCGAGAAACCAACCTGATCCGCGGGGTGGGGCTGGGGAGTCGTCGGCGGTTGGGCCGGTGGGTATGATGCACGACGTGAGGACCGCTCTTTGGTGCGAGGCGCTGCGCTGTGTACGCTTATCTCACGCTGCTGAACGGACCGCAGGCGGGGGCGACCTTTCCGCTCGACCCGCGGCGGAAGAACTGCATCGGCCGCGGGAGCGATTGCGACGTGGTCCTGGAGGACCCGCTTTCGTCGCGGCGTCACATTCTGGTGGCCCAGGAAGAGGGTGCATGGTGGGTGCGCGACTTGGCGAGCCGCAACGGCGCCTATGTGAACGGTCAGAAGATCGATGAGGCGCAGCTCGCCGAAGGAAACACGCTCCGGATTGGCTCCACGGAGTTCGCGTTTCATCTGTCCCGCCAGGTTCCCCCCGATGCCGCGCCGCGGGACGTGAACGTCACCCAAACCCTGGTGCGAGACCAAGAGGTGGCGGGCGCCGAGGCGGGCGACCTGGCCATTGCCGCCTTGGGCGACGCCGAGCACGTCCAAGACTTCTTGACGCTCTATCAACTGAGCATTCGACTGCTGGGCTGCGACGATCCCGACGAGGTGATCGATATCTCGCTTGAGCAACTGCAAACCCGCGCCCATGCGGCTATCACTGGGTTCTTGTGGGTTGGCGACGATGGCCGGCTGCGGCCCAAGCGGGTCATTCCCGACGACGACGCCGTCATGGTCACGCTCAGCCGTTCGCTTACCGACCTGGTCTGCCAGCAGGGCCGCGCGGTGTGGGTGGCCGAGGTTTCGGCCGCCAGCGAAACCGACAGCCTCGCCCACTATGCCGACGCCATTTGCGTTCCCCTGCGCCACGCCGGCGCGACGATGGGAGCGATTCATCTCTACCTGGAGCGAGGCCGTTTCCAACCTAGCGACTTGGAGTTCACCATCTCGCTTGCACATATTGTGTCGGCGGCGCTGGTGCGGGCGAGAAAGCAGGCCCGGCTTCAGGCCGAGCATCGCCGCCTGGCGGACAAATCGGGAAGCTTTGACGAACTGATCGGCGACAGCCCGCCCATGCGGCAGCTCAAAGAGAAAGTAGCGCGGGTCGCCCGAACCACAGGCTGCGTCCTGGTACGCGGCGAGAGCGGCGCTGGCAAGGAGTTGGTGGCCCGCGCCATTCACCGCCTCAGCCCGCGAGCCGACCGGCCGCTGCTCTCGGTCAACTGCGCGGCGATCCCCTCGGAGTTGATGGAGAGCCAGCTTTTCGGCCATGTGAAAGGCGCCTTCACCAGCGCCGAAAGCGACCACCGCGGCTGGTTTCAACAAGCCGACTCGGGCACGCTGTTTTTGGACGAAGTTGGCGAAATGACCCTGGAGGGGCAAGCCAAGTTGCTGCGCATCCTGGAAGGGCATCCTTTCCTGCAAGTCGGCGGGTCAAAGGAAATCAATGTCGATGTGCGCGTGATCGCCGCCACGAACCGCGACTTGCGCGAGTTCGTGCGCGAGAAAAAGTTTCGCGAAGACCTGTACTACCGCCTCAGCGTGTTCGAATTGCACATTCCCCCGCTGCGCGACCGAGGCGAAGACATTGAACGGCTGGTCGAGTTTTTCCTGGACCACTTCCGTCGGCAGCACGGCCGGCCGGGGCTGGCCGTGTCGAAAGAGGCCCGCCAGAAATTACTAACGTACCACTGGCCGGGCAACGTGCGGCAACTGCGCAACGTAATCGACAGCGCGGTGGTGCTGGCCGACGGCGACGAGATCGTTCCTGATGACCTGGGGCTGCGCGACGTCGGCGGTGAATTGGACTCGCTCCGGCTCGACGTGTGGGAGCCGCGGTTGATTGCCGAAGCCCTCAAACGCACCGGCAACCAGGTTCCCGCCGCCGCCGAGTTGCTCGGCGTTAGCCGCGCCACGCTGTATCGGAAGATTGACGAGTACAAGATCGCGCGGTCCTGAACGCGCCGCAGCCCCGTGTTGATTCAGCCCGTATTCACGGGCGGATCGGCGGCGCGGTATGCTGGCGTAGGTTCTTCCGGCGTCGATTGAAAGGAGTGCCGTGAAATTCATCCTGGCGATTATTCAACCCACCAAGCTCGATGCGGTGCGCGACGCCCTCGTCCGCATTGGCGTGGAGCGCATGACCGTGTGCGACGCGCAAGGCTACGGCCGGCAGCGGGGCCAGACGGCCATGTACCGCGGCCTGGAATACAAGACCAACCTGCTGCGGAAGGTCGCGTTGGAGATCGTGGTGAACGACGATTTTCTCGATCGCACGCTCAACACCTTGGAGCAGGTCGCCCGCACCGGCATTCACGGCGAGATCGGCGACGGCAAAGTGTTTGTGCTGCCGGTGGAGCGCACCATTCGCATTGGCGAGACAACGGAAGGACCCGGCGCTGTGTAGGGGAATTGCAAATTGCAAAGTGAAAATTGAAAAATGCAAATTGAAGAAGGTTGTCTGGAGACGAACTCGCTGCCTTCTCTTGAACTCCATTCCCTAATCTCTGCTCCCGGTGTCTGTCATGTTCGCGCTGTATTGGACGAAGGACATTTTCTTTGGCTCGCGGGTGACGGCCACGGCGCGGGCGGTGGGGGGAGAGCTGCGCGTGGTTGGCTCGCTGGAGGAACTGCTGCAACAGGCGGACAGCGGCGATTGCTCGTTAGTGCTGCTGGATCTGGATACGCCGGGCCTTGATCCGGCCGCCGCGATGGCGGGACTACGCGAGCGGAATGTCTCTCCTCCGGTGATTGCTTTTGGCTCGCACGTGCATGAAACGCGGTTGGAGGCCGCCCAGCAAGCCGGCTGCGACCGCGTGCTCGCCCGCGGCCAGTTCGACCGCCAGATGAGCGACATCTTGCGAACGCACCTGACCAAGTAACGGTGCTTTATCTTCAGTGTGGTGCACTCGCTCCGCGAGTGCGTTTTCTTGGTTGTGGCGTCCGGAGGACGCCGGGAAGAGAGCGCACTCGCGGAGCGAGAGCACCACACTAAGGAACCCGTCATGCCGTCGTGAAACATGCCCTAACGCGTGGGGTTCGGCCAGACGTAGCACAGCGGCGCTTCGGCGCGGGTGAATCCATCTTCGCGCCACCCGGCGTTGATCGTGTAGACGCGGCGCCCGCTCGCCTTGTGGGTGAACTCATACAGTGGCCGCACCGTTTTGGAGCGCTCGGCGTCGGGCGGGAGAGCGTGAAAGAAAGGCGCCGTCGTCGCATCGTCGGGCGGCGCGACGGTTAAGCACGTCTCGCCTTGCTTGGTCTGGCTTCGGTAAAGCGGGATCGTTCCCGATCCGGGGCGATCAAGCGCAAAGAACGCGATGTCGCTCCAGGCGAACCGGATGTCGGACGGTGACTGCACGGTCCAGCGATCGAGCGGCTTGACCGGCGAGCCATAAATCGCAACCGGCAGCGCGGCCCGCGGGTCGTCCAGATCCAGGCGGTACATCACCTGGTTGTAGTCGTAGCGCGGCGTTGGGGTCGAACTACCCGAGAACGTATAGGTATAGGTTCCCTCGAAAAAGATCACCCGGCCGCCGTCTTGATCGAACATCGGGTGCTGCTTGGGGTTGTAGAAGCTGTATTGGTTGTGCGAGACCACCTTGACCGCGTAAGCCCACGGTCCTTGCGGCGTGTCGGCCTCGGCCAGCCAGACCTCACCCAGGAAGGAGGAGGCGCCGCCAATTTCCACGGCGATCATTACCCATCGTCGCCGATGCGCATTCCAATACACCGATCCCCCGTGAGCCAGCACTGGCTTGCCCGTGTCGCGGTCGCGCAGTTGCAACAATGCTTCGCCGGATTGCAGGTCGCCCGCGTCGATCAGCTTCTGCTGTTCGCTGGGACCGACAACCGGGGTGTCGCGTTTCCAGGTGTAGTGCAAGGCGCCGCTTGCGTCGCAGTCAAGCTGCGGGTCGTCAAGCCGGCTGCCTTCAACCAGGCACGTAAAGGCTTCGTACTGCGTGGAGTCAAGAAACGCTTCCGGCGTTGCCCGCACGCGCATCAGGGGGTAAGGGTTGGCGAAGTAGACGTAACGCACGCCGTTCTCTTCGCGCTGGAAGGTGTGGCCGGCGGAGTGCAACGGCGTTGTTTCGGGAATATCGGCCACGTGCTCGAACCGTGCTGCTTCGTCGTTCCACTCGATCAGGCCGCGGCGGTACACGGTCATCGGCGGACGAATCTTGGCGTAATCGGCGAACAGGCGCTCGGCGCCGTCCTTATCTTTTAGCACCGTGACGCCGCTAATCCACGTCGGCCCCTCGCCGGCCATCTCGGCGGTCGGTCGGGCGAAGCCGTTTTCTCCCACGAAGTACCGCAGATCGACGCCCACCGCCGGGTCAAGCCCACCCTGTTCGGGCAGTTCCGACACCGCGCCCGGCGTGTGGAAGTTGCCCAGCGGATACGCGGGCCAGTTGGTGTCTCCCCAAAACCAATAGACCTTACCGCGATAAACGGTGTTCATCACGCTGTCGGAGCCGAACACTTTGGCGTTCAGCAGCGGTTCGCGTAGCGGGGCCTTCTCGCCCAAGAGCACGCTGTCGCGATAGATGCCCGCGCCGGTCACGCGGTAGAGTCGCTCGGCCAGGTTGGTGCGTTTGATCTTGAGCGTGGCCGACTTGCCCGGCTCGGGCGTCAGGGCCGCGCCGCGCGTGCCAAAGCCATCGGCGGGAAACTGGTAGCCGTGGCTTTCGACGTGGAAAAACACCCTTTGGCCCATCAGACCCGGCTCGTCAAAAGCGATCAGGCCGTGGCTGTCGGTATAGTAGCCGATGCCGTTCACGGTGCGCAATTCGACCAGCGGCACGCCGCGGCCGGTGGCGTCATCGACCACACGAATCGTAAAGAAACGATCCTCAGCGCCCGCCGCCGTTGCGGCAATCGCCAGAGCGACAACGAGCCACGTTGAAAATCGAGTCATGGTCAGGTCAGGTAGCTCCAGGTTCGGTTCTTGCCGGAATCAGCAGGGGTCATTTTCGCAAACTTGGTGGCCGCAGGAAATCCGTTGTAGAGACAACTTGCCCCCTTGCCGTTCTCCCGTGGGGCAGGCATCCTTGCCTGCCAGGATTCAATACTCCTGGTAGGCTGGAAGCCTGCCCCATAGGAAAAATGTACATCGTGAACGAAGACCAGTTTCCTCGCGAAGCGACAGTTGCGGCGCAGCCGCGGTTAGGTGTTGCGCATCTGTTGGTTTGGATGACCGGCAGTGCCGCGATCCTGGCAATCCAGCGCGCCCAGGGCCAGTGGGACGGCTACCCCCAGGCGCAACGCTGGTTCTATCTGGCGCTGGCGGTTCCGCAAAGCATGGTCTGGGGGGCGGTGGTCGGAAGCCTGGCGGTGGGAATCGTGCGCCGCCTGCAAGGCCGGATATTCCCAGTCCATCCCGGTCAATGGATTGCATTGCTGTGGGGGAGCATGGCCGTGGCTCTTTGGCTGGGCATAGCGGTGTTGTTTCTCCTCTCGGACGGAACGGGTGCCTCCTCGACGGACGACCCACTGTTCAAGTGGCAGTTCGGTTTCTTTGCGGCGCTTCAAGTGTTGACCGCGGCGACGTGCATGGTGGTGGCAGTGGTGGGGCGCCTGGAGCGGCGCTGGCGCGTGCTCCTGGTGGTGCTGGCGGTAGAAACGGCGCTGATTGGCTTGTGTTTTTTCGCCGTGGCGACGCTTTCGGCGGTTGACTTCATGAATGGGTTAACGGGCGCATTTCTGGCGGCGAACCTGGTGCAAATGCTCGGCGGGCTGGCGACCGTGGCCGTTTTGGGCGTGTGCGTGACCGGAGACGTGCGCCGCCGCATCGAACGCGACTGGATGCATTACGTGGGCGTGGCGGCGGTGCTGTGGAATGTCGTCTGGGCATGGCTCCAAACGATGATGAACATGATTTCGGGGTGGCTTTTTTGAAAATCCGGCTACCCCGACAAGCAAGTCTTGGCGACGCTCCGACCCGCCCGAGAAAAATAAGCTACGTTTACATTGCGGGATCGAGTACTTCTATTCGCCATGTAAGCTGATGACTCACACCCAGAAAATCGACGGGCGGCACGTTCTGTTGGTGGCGCTGATCTTTGCGATGGGCGCGGTCCTCCTGGCGGGGGTGACGCCCCTGCCGCCGTCGATTGCGCGCATGGCGGGTTGGCTGGCGATCGTGCTAGGAGTGTTAGCGGCCTGGGAAGCGGCGGCGACGCGGTATGAGTTCGGCCGCTCAGAGTTGGTCATCCATAGCGGCGGCACCCGGCAGCGCATCCGCTACGAAGCCATCGAAGCGATTCGACTGGCGCGCGGACTGGGACGTTGCCTTGGCTCGTCCAACCGGGTGCGGTTGTTCGTCAGCGGACGCTCGGCGACCGTGGTCTCGCTGTGCCCGAAAAATCGCGACCAGTTTCTGCACGAGTTGTCCCGCGCGGTCCCCTGGTTGGCGGTAACGGAACGGTAAGGGGAGCTTGTCTCGGCTTCCGAGGGTAATCAAGTTGGCGCGTGGGCGGCGTTCTCTTGCTTTGTTTTCTACCCGTCATGCGCCGACTCGCGCCGCCGGTCTCACACACCGCACGAACGAAGAGGGACGCGGCCGGAGATTCGGACAGGTCAAGAAATGCGAGCGGCGCCGTGTTCGCGGCGCCGCAGTCGCCTTCTTTCCTGTGACAGCGTGCAACTTGGATGCGCGCCGCCTTGTCGGGAGCCGGTTGCTCCCGATCCGTGCGTTGTTCGCGATGGTGTAGCGGATTCTTCGGTTTCCTGTCGGAAACCGCTGGTCACTTGCGGAGCAAGTGACCTACATTGAAGCCCGTCGCACCTGCGGGAAATGCACGCTAGTCTTGCACCCCGAAGCCCGACAGATTGCCCACTCCGCGAATGGGGCTACGGAGGTGGGGGTGCGTGAAGAAGAACGCTTTATCATTCAGGTTGTAGAAGCGGTCGGACCCAGACCCGCCAAAGGCCACGTCAAGATCGCTCCCGCCATCCAACGTGTCGTTGCCCGATTCGCCCCACAGCCAGTCGCTGCCCGACTCGCCCCAGAGCTTGTCGTTGCCGCTTCCACCGAGCAACTCATCGTTGCCCGTGCCGCCCATGAGTTGATCGGCGTCGCTCCCGCCGTAGAGCAGGTCATTGCCCGCTTCCCCCCACAGGCGATCCAGGCCGGTCTCGCCGTACAGGCGGTCGTTGCCCGTTCCGCCAACCACGTCGTCGTTGCCTGCGCCGCCGTATATCAGGTCGTTGCCGGCGTGGCCAAAGAGTCGGTCATGATTGCCCAAGCCGTAGAGCGTGTCGTGACCATTGTTGCCTTGGAGTTCGTCGCGCCCGTTGCCGCCGACCAGGAAATCGTTCCCGTCGCCGCCGAAGATCAATCCCGGCACGGTCACGGCCTGCCCGGCGGCGCCGTTGCCGTCCAAGCGAATCCGGTCGTTGCCGCCGTAGCCGTAGACAACAATCTTGTTGACCGCGCCGCTGCCGTTGATGCGCACCCCGTCGATCGAGATGCGGTTGTTCACCTGCCGGACGATGATCGTATCGTTCCCGTTGGATCCGCGAACGTTGAGCACACCGCCCGAGAGCGAAGCGGTGATATTGGCCGCCATCAGTTCACGGTTTTCCAGGTTCTCGAATTGCAGCGACCGACCGAGTTTCTTGCTTTTCGCCATGGATATGGTTCCCAGAACAAGGATATGGGGCAACGGGGGCCAAGATGGCGAACCACTCGCTTTTGGCCGTGATCGTTGCGTGTTGCTGATATCCTTCCATGGCCGGGCCAAAAGAAACGCGACACAGCGAGAGCACAAATTTTTTCGCGTTGACAAAAATTCCCCTGGGCGGATACGCCAGCAGTTGCCGCGGCCTCGCCAATTCGCCTTTACTTCGCAGGCGATTTTGGTTTACCATCTTGCGGCTGGCTCTATATCGCCATCATCGCAAGGGAGTGCGAATCATGACTGGACTGGCCCTACTGCTGGCCGCCTCGGCTATGGGGGTCGATTATGGATGGCGACCCCACGAGGAAGGCGGGGTAGAGTACATCATTCAGATCGAGCCTGAGGTGTTCGCGTCGCTCAAGGCGAGCGGTGGCGACATCCTGAGCGAGATCCACCCTGACGCGCCCGACGTGCGCCGGTTCCGCATTCGCATCGGACGCGGCCCCTTGCCGCGCGAGGCGGGCGAGGCGGCCGACGACGGGCCCTTGCCTCCAGCTCCGCTGGACGACACAACTCCCAACCAGCACACCACGCCCGCTTCGAAAACCAGCACCGCCATTACCGGCCGCTCTGCGTCTCCGCCGCTGAATCACTTAGCCCAAGGTTCGGGCTATGGCAGCCCCTTTGGCGGATATAGCGGCGGCACGTATACACGGCCAGCAACCTCGGCAGGCTCGACCACGTCAGGCGCTGCAACCTCTTCTCCATCGTCGAGTTACGGCGCGACAACCGGAGCCGGTTCGACCACCAGCGGCTCCTCGCGCAGCGGTTACACGGAGTATGGAACCGGCTCTTCGCGCGCGGGAACGCCTGTCAATTCGAACACCACGGGGGGAGCGACCACCGGAACCACCAGTTGGCCGCGCAGCGAAGTGAGGACCGCCAGCACCCAGCAACCCGTCACGTCGTCGAACACCGGAGCCACCCCCAGCGGAACTTCGACCAACGGCTCCTCGACCAACGGCGCCACGAGCGCCCAGCCGACCGCGACCCAGCAGACGACGCCATCGCTGAACCCCCAGACGACTGGGGGCAACGTTTCGCAGCCCGCCACCACGACCAGTCAGAGCCAAGCGTCGAATCCGGCGCAATCTTCCGCGCCGGTGTTATTGGATTCCCAAGGGCAATCTAGCGGATCGACTACTTACGGCAATCACGCGACAGGCAACTACCCCAGCGGCGCGACGAATCGCAACGCCGAGCCAAACCTTTCGCCCAACGCCACTTACGGCGCGGCGCCGCGCGGCGACTATTCCACGACCAACGCTCCGACCAACGCCACGGCCAATGACAACGCGGGTTACACGGCCGGCCAATATGGTCCGATGTCGCCCGTCGCGTCGGGCTACAACGAATCGCGGGAAGCCCCGCCGCCCGACGCTGCTGGTCGCCCGCAGGCGCCGGCGGCGCACAATCATTACCACGCGGCGCCCGCGACCCCAACGACCCCCTACGCCAACTCCGGCCACAGCCAGTACCAAGCGAACGCCGCCGCGCCGCCGCTATTAGCGCCACCCACGGGGGCGGGCAACAATTACGGGTATGCGCCGGCCGGCGCCCCAGCGTATCCGCCTGGAACGCACCCCGGCGCCTACGGATACAATTACGGCCCCGCGGGCCAGATGCCGGGAATAGGCCAGGTTCCTGGCCTGGGGCAATTCCCCGGTTACGGTCAAACGGCCGGCTACGGTCAGACGGCGGGTTACGGCCAAACGCCTGGCTATTACAACATGCCACCGGTGTTGACGGCGAACAATTCCGACTCGTCTTCAAGTTCGCGCTCGCGCAGCCGCCGGGACGACGAGGACGACGAAGAGTACGACCGCGACCGGCGGAGCTACGCCGCCCCGGCACCCGTGGCGAATCCCGCGCCCGCAGCGCCGGCCCCACAAGGCAACATCGTGACCGATGAGCCGTGGCTGGCGTTCACGGTCACGATTCTGCTGTTGTTCGCCTCGATCGGCGGCAACATCTACTTACTGTGGATCTCCCAAGACTTCTACTGGCGTTACAAAGAACTGGCCAACGACATTCGCAACTTCAATTCCGCCGCCAGCTAGCGGAGAGCGAAAGTCGAAGACGTGACGCGATGATTCCAAGCCGCGAGCTTGTCTCGCGCCGGTTTGCTGTTCCGAAAGGCGAAAGCGGCGATAAATCGCCGCTTTCGTCTTTCTCTTTCGACTCTTCGATTTTCGACCTGCGTCTTGTCGGCCGGGCGCCGCCGCTACACGCTGACCACGCACGTTTCGCCTTCTTGCTCTATCGAGATCCGCACGCCGAGGAACATCTGGAGCACCTCGATGTGCGTGTGGGCGTGTTGCGTGAGCGGTCCGGTGCGGTAGCGCCCGCCGCCCTGGTTTTGCCAAGCTGACAGCCCCAGCGGCAACAGAAGCTGGTCGGCCAGATGTTCGCCCACGGGAACGCCGGAATCGAGGTAAGCGCGAGCCTCGCCCCAAACGCGGGCGGCGACCGCCTCGGCCTTGACGCCTTTCTCGCCGATGCCCGCGAACACTTCGGTGACGTTGGAGAACTCCAGCTCGATCAGCACCACGTTCCCTGGGCCGGCGGCCGGGACTTCCTCTACGGCGAAGCACTCTGCGTCCCAACCGGACTCCTGGGCGATGGTAGCGCACTCGCGCTCGGCGATGTGTCGCGGCAAATTGGCCACGAGCGCTCGCACGCGGCGCTGTTGCAGTTCGCCCCGCTCCATTAGCTCCAGGCGGTCCAGCGTGGCTGTCGGCTGGAGCGAGACGCTAAACTCGCCACCGCCCGCCGGGTAGAAGCCGTACCGACGTAGTTTGCTCTTGATTTTCGGCCCCATGCGGGCCACTAGCGGCAGATACGTCTTCTCCAGGAAGTCATAAGGCGGTGCGAAGGGGTTGTGCGTGCCGCCTTCCAGGTGCAGCACGCTGGGGCCGTGCAGGTGAAGCAGCGCGGGCAGCACGGTTTGCGTCACTAGCGTGGTGCTGCCGGCCGAGCCGATGCGAAAATCGTACTCACCCGGCCTGACGTCGCCCGGCTCGAACACCAGTCGCGATGAGCCAATCTCGGCCCCTTCCACGCGGGCCTGCCCCACCTCGGCGGCGGCCTTGACGGCGGTCAAGTGTTGCCGCATCAAGCCGGGCCGACTGCGGCGAGCGCGCAGGTTCTCGATGGTAAACGGCCGCCCCGTGACTAGCGCCAGCGCCAGCGACGAGCGCACAATCTGCCCGCCCCCTTCGCCGAACGATCCGTCGATGAGGATGTGATTGCTCATGCCGATCATTGTACCGCGAAGAGCAGAGAGTCGAGAGCGGAGAGCAAGAGGAGTTTCCCAAGCCGCGAGCTTGTCTCGCGCAGTTTTCGAGTAGCGCCGAGCGACGAAAACGGCGATGAATCGCCGCACTCCAAATGTGGAGTGCGGAAATTCATTTCCGCTTTCGTCTTTCCTCTTTCGACCTTCGACTTTCCACCTTCGCTGCTTTGCCGCCTCAGAACGGCAGCAACTGGGTGGGGGACCAGCGGCGGAGCCGATCGAGCATGGACGGTTGGTCGTTCACGGGCGCCGGGATCGTGGGCAGTGCTTCGGCGGCCCGCACCGGAGGCGGTTCGACAAACTGATACAGAAACTGCGGCCAATAACCTTCCAGAAATCGCAGGCAATCGGCAATGTGGCCTTGGCTCAAATCGTGCTCGGCGCCTCCGTAAATCTTCTTCAACTCGTCTTTCTCGCGCGTCTCGAAACGGGCGTCGTACAGGCGCACGTCGTCGATCCACACCTCGCCGGGGCCATACAGGTCGATGCCGACCCGCAGTTGGCTGACCTCGGCCGGAGGAAGGGGGACGGGGAACACGTATTCGCGCCACTCGGTCGCCAAGGGGAACTGTGTGCCTCGGCCGAAGAATGCAGGGCGATAGTCCGCCACGCCGTCGCGCATCCATTGGGCCGATAGTCGCAACTCGGGTTGCCGACTAGCGTCGGCCACGCGAACCCAGACCGAGAGCGTCAATTTCCCGCTGGGCGGCGGCTTGATGACTCCGCTACGAAGCCACGTAGGCGATTCGTCGCCGGGACTTTTCAGACGCAAGGCGTGCTTTCCCTCGTAAGGTTGGGCGGCGTCGAGGGTTACGCCCCCCCAGGCGCCGCCCGACTCCCAGCCAAGAATGCGGCCCTTGGCGGCTGGTTGCTCAAAGCCGGCGTTGGTCAAAGGACCGTAGACCTGCGGCGCCCGCAGTTGATAGGCTCGGGCGCCAATGTCGCGTACGCGTCGGCGAACGTCTTCCAACGTCAGCGAGGGCAACGTTGCCAGGTAATCAATGACCTTGGCGTCGGGCGATGAAAGGGTCGCCCCCGCCACGTCGTACGGCGCCAGTTCCACTTTCCACCAGGTGCGCCCGCCGCGCCGTTCCAACGGCGCCAATGAACGATCGCGCAGCATCTGGAGCGTGCAGTCCGGCGGCGCGTCCAGTTCGAGTTCAACCGTCGCCGGCCACGGTGAATCGTTGACCAGGTAGACCCAAGACTTGCCCGCATACGCCTTTTGCCGCACCACGACGGGCTGCGCGGCAACACCCATTGTGGGCATTACGTTGTCGAACGCCACGTCGGGCAATTGGCGATAAACTTCCAAAATCGATTGAACCCCCGCTTCCTGGCCCAACGGCAGCATCCAGCCGCCTTCAAAAATCATCCGCACGTCGCTGCGCGCCAGCAGGTGCGCCAAGCGGCGGCGGTTTGCAGGACCGTGCAGCGCCAGGTGCGGCGCGAGCCAGGTATAGGTTTTGTCGCGACCGAAGGGACTGACTTGGTCAAACGCCTCCAGCCGCATCGGGCGCGTTGCATGGTAGAACAACCCGGCGGGCGTTCCAGCCGCGGCAAAGTAGTCGGTCACGCCCGGCGAAGCATTGATCTCGACCGACACTGCCTGTTCGGGAAGCGTGGCCAAGGGCGTAATCCGCCGCGGTCGCGGTAGCACGATGTTCGGCTGGTCTTGCCACAATTTCGGATCGATTCCCAGGTGCAACATCGCCTCGTCAAAGCGGTGGCGCCGCGGCAGACCAGGGCGCATCATCCATTCAACCGGTTCACAAAGTGGCAACTCGGCGCCGGCCAAGTAAAGCCGCGCCTGAGGTCCGGCGTCGGCGACGGTTTGTCCCATTTTGCGGTAAAGGGCGGCCATTCGTTTGGCGCGCCACGCCAGCCACGCTTCGCGGCCTTCGGTCTTCAACCACTGGTCACGCTGCTCGAAGCGGCGGTCGCCTTCGCCGGGAACCTGGGCGCCCGCGTCGCTGGAGAACTGCCGCACCGTACGATCGTCGTAACCCCAGAATTGCCCCGGAAGTTGGGCGTAACTGTTCGGGCCAAGATGCAACGCTACGCCGCCAAACGACGGGTGTTGCCCGTACCGCTCGACCAGTTCCTGCACGACGCCCGTCATGGCCGTTTGCACGCGCTCATCCAGCGGGTTGTAATACGGCGCGGCGCCGCGCGGGGCCCCGCGCTCCTGAAGCCAGGTGCGGCCGCGCCAGTTGACCCACTCCAGGCCGTCGCGCTGAACGGCTTCGGAACGCAGGAGATTTTCTACTTCGGGCAGCGGCGTCGAGAAGTGCAGCGAGGGAATCAGCCGCATTCCTTCCCGGTCGCAAAGACGCAGCAGCATTTCCAGTACGTCTTTGCGGACCGGATCCTGCCCGGAGATAAAAAGGAGGCCGGTGTCGTACTTGGGCGTCGGCTCCAACAGCCGGCTGGGGTAGAGCGTGCTTCCTTCGCACCAGACCGCGACCGACACAGCGTTGTAGCCGTGGCTCTTGAGGTATTCGATCATCCGCACCGCGCCCAGGTAAAACGTCCGCCAGTCGTCCAGGCTGCGGCGGGTTCCTTCGTCCAGCCCTTCGGGGGCCGAGAAGTTCTCGGGAAATAGCGGTTTTTCGAACCAGGCGGCCAAGAGACGCTGACTTTCGGCTGCGGGAGCATCGTCCACGTACACGGGCGCCTGACCGTCGGCGGTAGTGACTGGAAGCAGTAAGGGCGTCGCGGCGCGCTCCGCGCCCGGCGCAGGGGGCAGGTGTTCCGGGCCGCGCAGCACGCGGATCCGGCCAACCAGGGCCGGTTTGTCGCTACGGGGGTTAGTCAATAGCACCACCGGGGCCTCGGTGCGCGGCCAGAAGGTCAAACGATGCACCGCCACGCTGCCGGGCGGTTCGCTGGTGGCGCCCAAGTCCTGCGGCGCCACCACCACGCCGGAATCCACCCCCAGCGGCGAAACTTCGCCAGCCGGGTTCGGTTCGATCACGCTGACGCCCAACGCCTGCTCGTCATCGGTCGGATAGGTCACTTCCAGCACGTGTGGCCCCGGCGCCAGACCCAGCGGTAGCGGGAAAGCCCGCCACCCGCCTGGCTCCAGCAACACAAACCGCTTGTCCCCACGACGTTCGGTTTGAAGCGGGCCGCTGGCTAACTCCTTTTCCTCGTAGCCGGGCAGCCACTTGGTAAGTTGCGGCCACCGCGTCATGCGCTCCCACCACTTGGGGTTGGCAGGATCGAGTTCCAACACACTTCGCCAGGCTTGGTCCTCGCGGGTAGCGTCCGTGGCGGGCGGGCGCGACTGGTTATCAATGACGACCAACTGCACCCTACGTTCAATCGCGGCGGGCGCGGTGCGTTCCGAATCGACAGGAGCTTTCGGCTCCAGCCGCAGAAGAAGGTTATAAACGCCTTCCTCGCGGGGGACGGGAATGGAAAGTCGGCCAGTCGAGGGAATGGCTCCATCGTCCGCCACCGTCACTTCCTGCGTTTGGCTCCAGAGCACCGCTCCCCCCTCGGCCGGCAGCAGCCGCGCCGAGCCCAACAACGGCGTTTGGCGAGCGAAGCCCGTCAGGTGCGGCGTCGCTTCCAACTCCAGGCGTTCGCCCGGCGAAAACACCAGCGAGTCCCGCTCCAGGCGCACCCGCATTCGGTCCCCAGGAGCGCGGCGCACCAACAGACGGTTGCCGCGGTCATCCAGCGAAAAATTCTGAAAAGCCGCGACCAAATCCGCCAGCGCGATTTCCCGCCGCACTTCGCCTTGGGGGGCGTCGCGGGGAGAGAGGCGGATCGTCAACTTCGCGTCGCGGGGGGCGACGACCGAGACATCGACTCCGTCGTAAGCGCTGGGGCTGCGCTGCCACAGCCGCAGGCGCTGGGATCCCTCGGGCGTCATCGCTCCTGCGGCGTCAGGCTCCATGCTCAAGCGAATTGGCGCCGAAAGCGTCCCGGCGGACAGTTCCACCTCGGCGTCCCACGGCCGCGCGCCGCCGCCTCCCCATGCCACGCGAAGGCGTAAATCCAGGTCTTGGGCGAGGGCGGTTGTGGGGCCAAGCGCGGCGCAGAGCATCAGCGCAAGCGCCAAATCGAGATAAACTCGGCATCTGGCCCCGACAACGTGGCGGCCCCCGAAGGGCCGTATCTTCGGACCTCCTTGTCCGATCATTGCTGCCCCGCGAAACGACTTCGCGCTGATTTGAGTAGAAATACGGGGCGGGATTATAAGCGGGACCGCCCGAGCGCGACTACCCCGGTTTAGACGCGAACAACGAATAGAAAAGATAGAGAAGGAGGGGAGACAGTCGAAGACCAGTGGTCTTCGGAAGACAGCGTTTCACACCCCACCGCGACACCGCTTCCGAACGGCGGAAACTTCTGGGTTTTCCTCTTGCCTTGGGGCATGGCTTTCGGCACACTACGCCGCGTTTGTCTTTTCGCTCCTAGTGTTTCTTGGATGGAGCAAGTTGCTGGCTTAGGATGCGTCGCCGCGGTTTCCTTGTCGTCGGGGGTGTGCTGTTAATCGGCGGGTGCGCCTCGTTGGCGTGGGGTCCGTCGCCGTCGGCGCCTGCGCTGCCGCCGCCCGTGGCGGCCGTCCGAGATAACCCGCTATTTCTGAACACGCTCGACCGCGAGTTTCTGTGGAACGAGTTGGTCGCGACCGTGGAGTATTACGGATTTCGCATTGAGCGGGAGGAGCGCGTGCGCCAGGTGGGCGATGTGCTGGTCGAGGGCCGCATTGAAACGTATCCCGTCGATAGCCCCACGCTGCTGGAGCCGTGGCGCCGCGGCGCTTCACCTGGATATGAGCGGCTGGAAAGCACATTGCAGTCGATCCGCCGCCGCGCCACTGTCCGGGTGATTCCGACCGGCGGCGGCTACCTGATCGAAGCAGTGGTGCTCAAAGAACTGGAAGACGTGAACCGTCCCGAGCGATCCACGGTCGGAGAAGCCACCTTTCGCCACAACGGGGCCTTGGTGCGGCCGGAAGAAATGACCGATCAAGGCGGCCCCATCACGCTGGGCTGGATTCCGCTGGGGCGGGATGTGGCCTTGGAGCAGCAAATCCTGGCCGACGTGCAAGCCCGCATCGGCGGGGCCGGCGCCCCGCTCACGCCGCTTCCCTAACGCTTGTTTACGGTGGCTGGTTGTCCCTACTCTTTCCCTCAGGCGCGCGGGGGCGGCCAGCCTCTGCTGGAATCGACGCCGTTTTGTTGCGCAACCAGGAAGCAAACGACCCCCGCTCGCCATTGAGCAGCGATTCTTGGTCTGCGCGCTAGGACGCCGGGTGATGAGCGCCATCCACGGTCGGTACGGTCGCCACGGGGGCGGCGGTGCGGGCCACGGGCAGCTTAATGGTAAACGCCGTGCCGACGCCCACCGTGCTTTCCACGCGAATGCGTCCGCGATGGCTCTCGATGATGTCGCGCGCCGTCGATAGCCCCAGGCCGGTGCCGCCCTTGCCGCTCTCGTCGGGGCCTCGCTTGGTTGAGAAGAACGGATCGAAGATATGGCGCAACTTGTCTTCGGCGATGCCGACACCGTGGTCGCGGACCAGCAACTCGACCATGCCTTCCGCTTCGTTGTGGGCAAGAGCTATCAGCAAGTCTCCCCCCTGCGGCATGGCTTGGCGGGCGTTGATTATCAAATTCAAAAGCACCTGCTGAATCTGGTTGCCGTTGGCGTAGGCGGGGGGCATAGGCGGCAGTTGCCGAATCACACGGATGCGGTATTTGTTCAACTCGCGTTCTAGAAGCACGAGCGTATCGTCGAGCAGTTTGGCCAGGTCGGTGGCCTCGAACGTCTCGGAACGATTGCGGGCCATGCCCAAAATCGAAGACGTTATGCGCGAGGCGCGTTCGCCCGCCGCGAGGATTTTCTGCAGCGATTTCTCGCGGGTGGCGTCGTCCTTGTGGCGCAGTCCCATCCGGGCGTAATTAATGACGGTCATCAGCACGTTGTTAAATTCGTGCGTGGTGGTGCTGACCAGTTCGCCCAGGGCGGCCATTTTTTGCGTTTGCGCCAATTGTTCGCGAAGGACCGCAAGTTGTTGCTCGGGCGAAAGTTCGTTGGGGGCCGACGCGTGATTCATAACCGATTTACCCAGTCCAAAAAGTCGCCCTGAAGGGGCTGACTTGCGTGTTCGCCGCAAGACCAGCAAACCGCCTGCCCTTTCCCGGCTGCAAGCCTTAACTCATTGCCGCCGTGGCGCTTAGCGACAAGAGTCATATCGTCCGGCCGACCTGGGCGACTGTAACGCAAGCCGTTACAATCCGCCCCTTCATGGCGCCACAGGCGCACGCGGGGCAATCTCGGGAGGCCAACTTCATGCATACGGTGGATGTTTTGGACGAGGCAGCGCGCGCGGCGACGGCGCTCGGCTATCGAATCCGGCAAGAGTGGCTTGACGGAGGCGGCGGGCTTTGTGAATACGGCGGACAACGCTGGATTTTCATCGACTTGTCGCAAACGGCGGCGGAGCAACTAGAACAAGTGTTACAGGCGCTCCGCACCAACCCGCGCGCCGTAACCTTGGGGCTTTCGCCCGTGCTGCGACAACTCGTGGCGCGGCGATCAGCGGCATGAGGGGGCAACGACGCGCGGATGATCAGGCGAGTGAGCCGCGCGCTGGTTCAACCGATTGTTTCCTCCTGGCCGAGCGCGCCCGCTGGCGGAAGGCGCCACGTTGCTCGCCGGCGCTCACCGCCGATGCAACCGCCCAAGGTGAAGGGAGTTCAGCCGACGCGCCATCAAGGCCTGACGCCCTTGGCCGCCTTTGCTTTCGCTCGCCTTGGCGAGTGCAAACAAAAAGGCCGGTCGCGAGACCGGCCTTTTCGTTGAATTTCCGCACGTCGATGGGTTAGTCGTTCTTCAAACCAGGAATCGTGCCGGCCTTGATGTGCGTTTCCCACATCTTGCCGTCTCCGCATTTTTCCTTGGCGGCTTTGTCGAGCGCCTCGAAGATCACTTTGTCGGCGGCGTCGCCGGTGAGTTTGTCGTCGCCCTTGAATTGCTCGGCGTCCAGCAGCGGCGCCAAGACTTGCCCGTATTCGTTCCGAAATTCCTTCTTATCCTTTTTCGGCACGTGGCACACATCGCACGTGACGGCGGCCGACTTCATTGCATACTTTTTCGCGAATGCGGTCTTGAACGCGGGCAGGGCGTATGCCGGAGAAGCGCTTACGACCAACGCAGCCAAGCCAAGTAACACCAGACCGAAACTCTTCATGCTAATTCTCCTAAGGAAATCCACGGAACAAGAGCGACGAAAATAGACCCGACAAGTGGGGCTATGTACTGGGGCAGGAAGACAAGGCGGGCAAATTGCTCCTCTAGTAAAACTTGTGCAATTGCGCCTGTCAAGCGAACCCCCTGCTTTTGGCGAAAAACGGGTTGGGCTTTCCAACCGCGTTCCGCGATACGCACGAAACGGGAAAACGGTTCGTTGCGAATCGCGCCCAGCGCCTCAATGCGTCGTTCCAACCCGGTAAATGGTCGGCAGCGACGCGGCGCTAAAACCGGGCGCGTCGGTCGGGGGCTCCGTCTCGGGCATGCGGCGAACTTCGTGGGTATATGCCTCGACGGTGCGATCGTGAACCTGCGGCGCCCAGGCGGCTTGATTGCGCCACATTAACTCATAATCGGCAAAGGCATCGACCGAAGCGAGATTGTTCCACGCCGGGTCGCCCGGTTGGAAATCAAGGGGCGCGGCTTCGGCCAGATCGTCAAGGCGCCACGCCACTGCGCCCTGAAGACGCGCGTTGTTGCTCCCCATCCAATTCAAAAGGCGGCCCCAGTCGGAATTTTGCCGGAACTTGGATAGTTCGTTCTGCATTTCATGTTCGATGAGCGGGGCTTGGGGATCGGTGGCGAACACGCAATTGTCTGCCTCCACCGCCAGATACAACCGATGTGGGGCTTTCTCGCTCGAAGCCAGGCGGCACAACCCGTCTTCGGCGGCGACCGTGACGTGATCAAGCTTGATCCGCGCCGAACCAATGCGCGCCAAGGGCGCCCCACCCAAGTCGGCCAACCGGCCCGTGGTCGCCAGAAGCCCCTGCGACCAATACAGATCGAACGGCTCTGTTTCGCTGGCGGACAAGAAATTGGCCTCGCCCCGCACCACACAGTTGCTTAACACGACTTCCGGCGCGGGGGGAGGGGGAATGGAAGTTTGCATCAATGCGCGCTGGTTGAGCGTGGACGACGCCAGCCGGAAGAACGCCGCCCCATTTTCCTGGGGAAACCCCGACGAATCCACGTTTTCGATCGTCAGCACGCAGTCCCGAAGCGTCACGCCCGCCACATCGTCTAAAAGAATCAATGCCCAGTCCCGCGGAGTCCGGTCGGCGGGCAACCGCCAGCGAACTTGCACGCCGTCGAGCGTCAAGCCGCCTCCCTGGACCCGGATCATGTGCTTGTCCAGCGCGTAGCGCGGGTTATCCTCAAACGCCAGCACGGGCGTATGGTCTTCCGCGGCGCGAAGGGTCAGGTGCGTCCTAGCCAGGGCAACGGGTTTAACCGCTTGCACGCCCGTGAACCGCAGTTCAATGATCTCCAACTCCGGCCATTGATTTAGCGCCGCTTGGCGGAGCGCTTCGTCGGCGGTCTCGACGTGGACGGTGTTTTCGGGCAGCGGGTCCCGCATCGCGCCTTTTGGCCCCACGATCACCGTGCGCACTTGTCGCGAAGCTTGGCCCTCGGGCGCCGCCACGCGTTGCGAGGCGGCGCGGGGAGCGGCCTCTTTGCGCGGCGCGGCGCGATCTCCCGTAATTGCCTCGGCCACGTGGCGAGCGCTGGCTGCTTCCCCCGGAGTAGGCGGCGAACCAGAGCGGTCGTTCGCACTATCCGACGTTGCTTCGACCCGCGTGCTGGGCGGGGGGCGATCCGCGGCTGTTGCACTTGCTCGTTCCGAGCCTGCCGCGCGTGGAGAAACCACGGTTGCCTCTACCTCGTCGGGGGCGGCCGGTGATTCGTCTTCAGAGTCGGCATCGGCGTTCTGATTCGCATCCGCGCGGGCGGCCACCTGGGGATCGCCGGCATGCGGCGGCGGATCGGCAAGTTTCTCCGTGGGCGCTACAATTGCGGGAAAGGCGAAATCGCCGTCCGTGCGCGCCGGCCGTCGGATCCACTCGCTAAGAAAAACCGCCACGATCAACAAGATCGTCGGCGCCAGCCAAGCCAGGTGATTCTCCCAAAACGACGGCCGCGCCGGCGCCGCGACCACTTTCTGGCGTGATCGGCCTACGTCCAGCCCCAGTTGATCCGCCACCTGCGTCAGGTCGGCAATTAGCTCGCCGGGCGTCTGATGCCGGTCTTCCGGTTGCTTGGCAAGCATCTTGTTGAATACCGCCACGGCGGTATCCGGCAAGTCAGGCCGGAACACGCGCAAGTCCGGCGGTTGCCGACTTTGATGGTCCAATAGCTTTTGCAGCACGGTTCCATCCGGGAACGGCGGCCTCCCCGCCAGCATGAAATACAACGTGCAACCCAGCGAATACAGATCGCTGCGAACGTCCGCCTCACGCGGGTCGCGAGCTTGCTCGGGCGAAATATAGTCAAACGTGCCCAGCGTCACCCCGCTGGCGGTCAGGTCGTTCTTGGAGGCCTCGACCTGGTGGAGCCGCGCCAGCCCCATGTCCACTAGCTTGGTGCTGCCATCGGTCGAGACAATCAAATTGGAAGGCTTGATGTCTCGATGCACTACGTCGCGCTGGTAGGCGTGATCCAGCGCTTGGGCCGCTTGCAGCGTATGGTGAATTGCTTCCTCCAAGGGCAGCGGGCCGCGCGCGTCGACCAGCCGCCGCACCGTGACTCCTTCAATATGCTCGAAGATAATGAAGTTCCAGCCGTCTTCCTCGCCCACGTAGTAGACCCGCGCGATGTTTTCGTGATTCAGCCGGGCGGCGCTTTGGGCCTCGTTCTTAAAACGGCGGATGGTGTCTTCGTCCTGACCGCGCGGCAACACCTTGACCGCCACGCACCGGCCCAGCGTTAAATCCCGCCCCCGAAACACGGCGCCCATGCCGCCGCCTAGGAACTCTTCCAACTGGAAGTGCGCCAAGGGCTTGCCGACCAGCGCCTGTCCTAGCTCGTGCGGGGTGTAAGGCTGGTCAAGACGCAAATCTGTAATGGGCGGCCGCTTGGAAATGACGGTGCGGTCTTCCGTGAGGACGGCGGGACCGCTTCCGGCGCGCTCGGCCCGGCGGATTGAAGAAGACGAGGATCCGTTTAACGATGTGGGAAGACTTTCGGTCGAGGCTACATCCGAGGCCCCACGGCTACCGACGATTTCCACCCCCGAACCGGAGCCATTACCGCCCTTGCTTCGACTTGAGTCCCCCAGATCAAGGGGACTTGAGGTAATCACGGTCGGAGTTTCCTCCAGCGCCTCACCTTCCTGCGCTGCCAGCGGGGGTAGGCGTTCGCTTTCGTTCTCGCGGGCGCTCGATGCTGCCATGGATCCTGAAAACGGTGCGAAACGGAAACTCAGCGCGAACCTCAAAAACACCAGTTCTCGGCAATCAATACCCGACCATAACGGGATTGAATAGGGACGAACGTCCAGAAGAGGAGAAGTTGCTCCATCAACCACGTCCCATTCTAGAGAGCCAAGGGGGGTGTGTCAATTTTTTCTGAGTTATCTGCCGATGGCTGGACAACTTACGACGATCGTTCCCCTCGGCGCCTCTAGGTGTCCTCAAGATAGATGGTTATTCGGACGGCCCGACGTGACATATTTCGCATAAAACGCCGGAACCGTCGCGTCTTCTCTAAAACCTTGAGTCGGACATAAGGTTCCTTTCGTCGTTCGTTTTATTTCCGGAAACTTGCTCGCGAAAAAAAACTCCCGCCAGCCTCCAACCGGCGACGTTTTCGCAACGTATATTCTCGGGGCGCCGCGGCAATAGTCCCACCTTCCAGAAGAGCGTGTTTCTCCACCTTTGGGAGTAGCAAACCATGTTTCTGACCACTTCCGTGGGGCACGTAGTGGGACTGGCTGTGGTGGTGGTCGCGGTTGGTCCCTCGGATTCTTGGGAGTCTTCTCTCCCAGGGCTGACGCCGCGCCCGGAGATCGAAGTTCAATTGCTGAACGATGCGGCCGATGGCCGCTTCGATGACTTTACCTTGTTGGATGCGGTCCTGGTGGCTGAGGGCGAACACGACCCCGCGCAGCGCAGGCGCGTCGAACTAGCGCTTCAACAACGCCTAGGCGATCCACGGCCCAAGACCGAAAAAGATCGCCAGCCCGCGGCGAATCGACTTTACCTTCACTTGCACGAGCGAGTCCTTACGGGCAGCTACGTGGACGACGCCAGCCAACTGCGACGCGTCTTGGACGACGGTTGCTTTAACTGCCTTTCGGCCACGGTGTTCTTCCTTGCCTTGGCCGATGTGCACGACCTTCCTGTTCTGCCGGTCGCAGTGCGCGGACACGTGTACGGCCGCCTATCCGAAGGCGGAAGTTGGGTGGATGTGCAAACAACGTGCCCGCAGTGGGAGCAAGCGATTGCGGCGCCCGCAGCGGCCACTCCCGATGACGAGAACCGTCGCAACCTCACGCGGCCGGAGCTGGTGGGCAAGGCGTTTTACAATCGCGGCGTGCGTTTGCTGGCGCAAGAGCAATTCGCCGCTGCGGTGCTGGCGTTCTCGGCGAGCGTGCAACTCGATCCTCAAGACGCCGCGGCGCGCGAGAACCTGCTCGCGGCCGTCAACAACTGGGCCTTGGCCACGGCCGATGCGGGACGTTTGGAGGAAGCGGCGCAACGAGTGCAAGTCGGCCTGCGGCTCGATCCGCACTACGGCCCCTTGCGCGAGAATGACCTGCACCTCCATCAACGCTGGCTTGCCAAGCTTTGCCAGGACGGCGAATACGCGCAAGCCATTCGGCTCTTGAACGAAGGCTTCGCGCGTCGGCCCGAAGCCCGTTTGTACGCGGAGGGCCGCTCGCTGGTGTATCGTCACTGGGCCGAGGCGCTGCTGGAACGCGGCGCGGTGGACGAGGCTTTGGCCGTTTGCCTGCAAGCCCGGCACGAGGTGGCTGACCGCGCCGCGGAGTTGCAAGAGCAACAGACCGCGCTCCTTCATGACCGCGCGCTGCGATGGCTCCAGAACGGCCGCGCCGCCGAAGCTCAAGCTTTGCTACGCCGTGCGGCCACGGCGCTGCCCGATGTTTCTGAGTCGATCGAAGACGAAAAGCTGAAGGCGTTGGAAGAATAACTCGCTTCCGTGGATCGGGTTTGTTGCCACAATCCATGACGCGGAGAAGCCTTGCGTTACGGAACCACCCTTCCACGGAAATGGAGACCGACTGATCCTGCCTGCCTCCGCTCTCCCGAAAAATCATTTGCTGAACGCTTTTCGGCTTTCCGGTATAATGCTCTCGCCTGATCCGGCTACCTTCTCTGGGCGGCGAGACCATGAAATTAATCCTCCTGGGCACGGCTGGGTATCATCCTAGCAACCGGCGCCATACCTCCTGCCTGTTGTTGCCGGAATTGGGCGTCGCTTTTGACGCGGGCACGTCGCTGTTCCGGATTACGCCGCTACTAGAAACGCGGACGCTGGACATTTGCCTGACGCATGCTCACCTGGACCACGTTGCGGGCCTGACGTTCCTGTTGAACGTGCTGCACCAGAAGCGGTTGGAGCGCGTGCGCGTTCACGCCGAACCCTCCAAGTTGGAGGCCGTGGCGGCGCATCTGTTTGCCGAGCCGATCTTTCCCGTGCCGCCGCCGTTCGAGATGATCCCGCTGGATCGCGTGATCGAGACGGCCGAAGGAGGACGCATAACTCACTTTCCGGTCAAGCACCCCGGCGGCGCGGTCGGTTATCGGCTGGACTTGCCCGATTGTTCGATGGCGTACGTGACCGACACCACCGCCAGTCTTGACGCCTCCTACGTGGAGCACATTCACGGCGTCGATCTACTGATCCACGAGTGCAACTTCCGCGACGGGTGGGAAAAGACAGCCGAGCTAACCGGCCATAGCTGCCTCATGCCAGTGGCGCAAGTAGCGCTTGCGGCGCGCGTCGGTCGCCTGGTGCTGACCCACTTCAACCCGCTCGACGACAGCGACGACCCCGTGGGCGTAGCCGCTGCCCGCGACGTGTTTCCCAACACCTACCTGGGCGTCGATGAAATGGAGATCGAGTTTTAACACTCGCCTCGTGGGCCAGACATCCTGCCTGCCAGTCTTCTGTGCCTTAACCGGCAAAGATCAGTAGTTAGGAGTTTTGCGGGACAATCCCAAGAAGCGCTACCCGGGAAACCGCAAGCGATGGCGCTAAGATCATCTCTCCATCGGCAACCAATTGGACGAATCCTTCGTCATTGAGGGGCTTCGGGGGCGGACTGTTCGGGCGGCGCGGCGTTTTCGTCGCGGGTGGGGCGGTAAGGGGTGTGGCGCATCCACTTCTCGACTTGCAGATTGCTGAGCCAATCTTTCACCGTCGGAATCCACCCCAAATCGTCCTTGACGTGCTGCTCTCCCACCAGTCGCACGGGCACGCGTTTGCCTTCACTATTTTCCAAGGTCACACCGAAGATGCGCTCGCACAGGAAGATACCTTCGCTGTGGTGGCGAAGCGCGCGGTGTCGCAAGTCGGGCATAAATGCCTTGGATTCATCGAACCAGTTGTGGACTTCCAGATAATCCTCGGCTTGGCCGCCAAACAGTCGGGCCGAGCGTTCCGCGTGATGCCAGGGGTGGGCCATGTTCAGATTTCGTGTTCGAGATCGACAATTCGCCCCGAGAGCAGGTCTACCGTAAACTGCCCCCGCATGGAATAGTCGCCCGTGCCGTAGCCTTGCCCCAAAAGCTCGGCAGCCATGGTGTCGGCAAAGTCCTCCAACGCTTGAAGCGTCTGCTTTTCGGGCGAGGCTGCCGCCATCTCGGCGCGCAGCTCGACCTGATAGGGTTCCGGGTACGAGGCCACCAGGGCGTCGGCCAGCGGGGTATCTTTCAGCAAGGCGGCCAACTCTTGCGAGTCGAAGGGAACCCCATTGGCCGTGGCGTGGCCAAAGTAAGCAAAGCCCTCGTCAAACCCGCCGTCATACCGGCAATAGACGCTGGAAAAACCTTTCGCGACCAAGGCGTCCCGCAGGGTGCGCGCCAGCGCGTTACCCGACTCCAAGTTGACGACCGCTTCAGCCGGCTCGTAGAAAGCGCCGGACTGGTGTGGCGCCTCGCCGCCTTCCATGTATTCGGCGTACTCTTCCAACGTTTCGGGATCGATTTCGTAGTAGGGCATGGCGTCTCTCGAAAAGAGATGAAGGGAAACACGGCCCCAGAGATGCACTACGCTTCCAACTCGTCTTCCTCCGCTTCGCGGCGAATCATCTTGCCCAGCCACCAGCCCCAGATCAGGTAATGGAAGGCAGTGACCAGAAAGATCAAGCCGCCGATCACCAGGATTGGCAGCAATTGCCCTAGCGACAGCACAAACAACGCTGCCGCGACAAAGCCCGCCAACAGCATGGTCAAGAAGATTGAGAGCCACGAGCCGCGATCGGACCGCTGCGGCGCGACAGGACGGGTTGGCGGTTCGGCCATAGGCGACGTCCGACGAAAACGGCGTGGAAGAAGGAGAACAACCCGCTCGCCGCTGCGGCGCCCTCCGGCACTTCTGCGCCCGTCTACGCGGGAGCAGCGCTAAATCTTGGCCTGCCGGGAAGAACTCGCGAGCGGCTCGGGAATCTCGGCGCCATTCTACTCGACGAATTCCGGCTCGACCAGTTTGGGAATCACGCCGGCCCGATAACCTTCGGCCAGCAGCCGCCGCACCGCTTCCCGGCCTGTGGGGCCAAAGTCCAGGGTCCAGTCGTTCACGTACATTCCCACAAACTGGTCGCCCTGAGCGCGATCCAGGCCGCGGCCGAAGCCCAAGGCGTAATCGAGCGCGGGCTGGCGATGATCCAGTCCGTACTGAATACTCTCTTTGAGCAATCGATGCACGTCGCGAATGGTGGCTTCGCCCAAGTCCTTGCGCACACCGTTGGCGCCTAGCGGAAGCGGCAGCCCGGTGGTTTCGCGCCACCATTGACCAAGATCGACCACGAGCGATAGCCCTTGTTCGGCATAGGTGAGTTGGCCCTCGTGAATGATCAGGCCGGCGTCGATGGCTTGACCCTCGTACTCGCCTGCCTCGACCACGTCAAGAATCTGGTCGAAGGGAACCACCACATGCTTAAACTCGCTCCCCAGGCATAGCCGCAGCGCCAGGTAGGCTGTGGTCAGCGTTCCGGGCACGGCGATGGTTCGTGTCCGCAACTGGTCCAGCGCGGTCGCGCCGCGGGTGACGACCATCGGCCCGTAGTTGTCGCCCATGCTGGCGCCGCAGGAGCAAAGAAGGTACTTGTCGGCCAGGTAGGCGTAGGCGTGCAGGCTGATAGCGGTAAGTTCCAGTTCGCCCTGGAACGCGCGGCGATTGAGGGTTTCAATATCTACCAGTTCATGTTCAAAACGGTATCGCCCCGCGTCAATTTTGTCCTTCGCCAGAGCGTAAAACATGAAGGCGTCATCAGGATCGGGGCTGTGCCCCACGCGAATCACTTGTTTGGTCAACGCAAACTCCTCTTCGGTCAAAAAGTGTGGCTTCACGCGGCAAGCCGCCCATTTGCGGGAGGGCGGCAATCCGTGGCCGACGCTCGCGCAGGAGGCCACGCCGGGCTTGCCGCCATGATGGCCCAAGCGGCCCAAACCGGCAATAGGACGGTCTGAGTCTTGAACCGCAATCGGCGGGAATGTTTAACGGCGCCCGTGGCGGCGCCACTTTGCGCACGGGCCGCGTCATGCCCGGTTTCTTATCAAGAACGCTGTTAGGCGATGTGTTCGACTTCGTAACCGCGTTGGGCCAGGAAGTCGGCCAAGTGTTGGCGGTGACATTCCTCGACGCGACGTTCGGAGCACATCAGGCAGAAGGGCGGGGGAACGGCGTCGAGCGCGGCGGTTAGTTGGTCGCCGGCCGTGGCAATCAGGGCGGCGTAACGCTGGGGCCAGTCATCGTAGTGGCGGAACACATTGCCTAGCTCCACGAGCGACACGTATCCGATTCCCACGTCCGTCAGAAGACGCTGGATGCCTTTCTCGGGCGTCTTGGCCAGTGTAAAGGCGCCCATGCTAGCGCGGTCGGGCCGCAGGCGCACATCGACCACGGTCCGCACCCGCGCCGCTTGCAGCGCCGTCGTCAGGTCGTCGGGCTTGCGGCCTCCGTAACCAATCGTGTACAGCTTCATCATTCCCTGGACCGAGGCCAAAAGCGATAGAGCAGACCAACAAACAAGGCAAACGCGGCCACGACGCTGATTCCTACTGTGGCGTTCATCGGGTCGTCGAGCATCGCCAGCGAGTTGGCCGAGACCGCCCCGGCCACCGCCATCAGGCTCAAGGTCCCTGCGGTGCAGACCGTGCAAAACGCGATGCAGGCGGCCAATGTGAATGCCAGGGCTAACCCCAGGGAGCCGAACACCGCCGTCAGAATCGATGTGCGACGCGAGGCAAGCCCGCTGCTCCCGCGCCGCGCCGCCACGGCTCGCAACGCGGCTGGTCCGACGATCAACAACCCAAGCAGAACGACACCCGGCGCCAGCGCGAGCGATTCCAAGAAAAACGCCCCCAACCCGCCGAAAACCAGCAACGCCGCCACCGCCACCGCGCACCACAAGAGAACTCTCTGGGAGCGCCAAACTTGATTCGGAGTATCGCTCATGGCGTTTGATCCGCGCCGCGACCGCGCTCGTGAGTCATCACCTGGGAGGAGCAGGAGATGAATTCGAGGCCGGCGAAGGCGGCGCCACGGGCGTCACCGCTGGAGCGCGCGTCCTGGTGGTCGGGCCGCCCCGCTTTTTAGGCGTCGCCCGTGTCGTGGGTGCGTTGCCCGCTTCCACCGCCGACACGTCCTCCGTGCGATCGACAAACTTGCCGGCGGCTTCGGCTTGCTGGATTGTCGCCAAGCGACTGACAATTTTGGCCGTCAGCAAGCCCGAAGCGTCTTGCCGCGCGCGTTGATACCAATGCCGGGCGCGGGCATAAAGGGGCGCCAACTCGACCTCGGTCGAAGCCAAGTCAAACCAGGCGTCCGCCAGCGCAAGTTGCTGCTCAGAGGAAGTTGGCGCGCTTTGGTCGAACTGCGCAACCCCCCGCAATGCGGCGTCATTACTTTGCAGCAGATGCGGCACGCCCGCCTCAAAATCCCCCAGAGCCAAGGTCAGGTACTTGCCCACCGTGAGATGCGCCGCGGGGTCCACAGGGTTGGTCTCCAGCGTGGCCAATGCGCGGTTGTACGCTTCCTTGGCGCGGGCCGCCCGTTTGTACTCGTTGGATCGTTCCCGCGCCGCGGCCCGCGCCGCGACGTTGCGAGCGTTGGCCGCCTGCGCTTCGGCCAGGTTCGCCAAGTCGACGGCTTCGGTAAACCGGTCTTCCCAATACGCCGACTCGGCCAGCGTGAGGGCGGCGCCCGCCAGCGTCAGACGCTCGCCGGGCGCCAGCGATTTGAGTTGAGCGAAGTCTTGCAACAGCTTGAAGCGCGCGTCGATCTCGTCCACCTCGAAGTTGGCTACAAAGCGATCCACAATCTTGACCGCGTCATCGAACAGCCGCAACTCCCCCGCCTGCACATAGGCGTCCTCAAGCACCACGTACAACACGTGCGGATCGTCGCCCACCTGGTCGGCCACCTGTAACAACTTGGCGAGCCGACCTTGGCGCTCGGCCAGGGAAGTGCCGGCCTTTAAGTCGTCGCCCAAGGTGTCTTGCAGCTTTTTCCGAGCCGCGCGCTGTTCCTCGCCGGTGGGAACCGGATGCTTTTGCGCCGGCGCCATGAGGTCGGCTAAGGGACGCGGGTTGGGCGGGACCGTGGCCGGCGTGCTTGGAGACGGATCCTCGGGAGCGGCGGAATTGCCGGTCTCGGCCGGGTCAGTAGCCGGGACCGAAGAGGTCGCTGAGCCGCGCGATGGGGGCGCGTTGGTGCTGACAACGGGCTGAGCGGAAGCGCTGGTCGCGGACGGTGGAGGAACACTCGCGCGGTTATCACGGCTGGCGTCCCGAGGCGGTGGCGCGTCCGGGTCCGCGGGAGCCTGGACAACGGGCGTTGGAGTCGGATCACTCGCCATGATCCCTAGCGGATCGACTCCAAACCCGTACCAGAGCACGACTACGCCGATTCCAATTCCCATGACGCCGCCCAGCACAACCTCGACCATCCGCCACACCGGCGAGCGACGTGGCCGGCGTAAACGCCGACCCCGCCCCGTGGCGGGCGTTGGCGCTGTCTCGTGCGCGGCGGGCAACGGCGTAACGGTCGCCTGATGCGCGGGAACGGCCACGGGTTGCGGATACGCCGCCATCGGCATGCCCGGCGTAGGATAAACCGGCGAAGCCGGCGCGGTCGGGGCCGTCATCGCGGGCTGAGGCGCCGGGGATGGAAACGGCGCCGAAACGCCAGGAGCCGGCGCGCCGCCATACGAACCCCCACCGCCGCCCGCCAAGGTGCGGTCGTAGGCGGTTTTCTTCGCCGGGTTTAGAAGGTTGGTTCGGGCCGCCGCCAAGGCGTTGAGCACCTGCTGACATTCGGCCGCCCGCGGTCCCGTCTGAAAGGTGCGCACGTGGCGCATTTGTCGATCGGCGGCGTTGGAGATCACCTCGGGATCATCCTCGAAGCGCCGCAACCCGAGCAGGCGGTACAAGTCGGGCGGTTGTTCCTCGGGGGGAATACCCAACCAGCGGTAATAAGGGTCAAATCTTTCGTCCATCACACCTTCCCCCCCTCCGGCGAATCCGAAACGCCGCTTCTATGAGATACCATTTTCGGCCCCACCGCAAGTTTAGCGAGCGGAGGGCGCCTGTTGGCGACTCGAATTGAGAATTGCCGCAAACCGGGGAATTTCCAAGGTTTCGGTTCTGTGGCCTGCTTGCGGAACGCCCCGCAACCGGCGTTGATGGCGCACCCTCATCAGGTATGACGTTTCTCGGGCCGCGCAAGTTCCGGCTATTGTGGCGCGCCGGCTTGTACTTTGTCCGGGGTGCGCTGCTGCTTGAGATCGCGCCGAAACGCAGGCACGGATAGCATACCCTGAAAAAAACGTTCTCCGGGGCTTTGGGCGACGGGATCCTAACCGGTCGCCTCGCGTTCCTGGTATCATAGTGCGTCGCCTTTCTCCTTGTGACGGTCCGCGATGGAAACTGCTCCGCTTGCTGATTCGTCCTCCGATTGGCCCGCTTCGCCCCGTCGGCGTTGGGATGCGGGGCCGCTGATGCTGTTGGCGGTCGCGGCGGGAACGGTTCTCTTGTGGCGCGTGCCGTGGGGGCCGGAATTGCTGTGGCCGTTCACGATCCTGGCCACCTGGTATCACGAGATGGGGCATGCCCTCATGGCGCTCCTGCTGGGCGGCGACGCCGTGGAACTGTTTATCTTCGCCGATGGCTCGGGGCTGGCGCGGTATGAAGGACCGGTTGCGCTCGGACGAATCGGGAGAGCGCTGGTGGCCGCCGGTGGGCCGGTGGCGCCGTCGCTGGCCGGCGGGCTAATGATCGTCTGCTCGCGGAAGAAAGCGGCCACCGGCTGGTGCTTGTTTGGATTGAGCATGCTGCTCATGCTCTCGGCGGTGGTCTGGATCGACTGGTGGGAAAGTCTCTTGGGGGCGATTGTGGTGTTTGCCTTGGGCGCGGCGTTGCTGATGCTGGTGCTGCTGGGGCCGAGTTTTGTCAAGTCGCTGGCCCTGCAAGTGTGTGGCGTGCAAGCCTGCATTGCCCTTTGGCGCGACTGGAGTTATTTCTTAAGCTCCCGCGCCGCGGTCGGCGGCGAAGTGCGCCACTCCGACGCGGCCGTCATTGCCGAGGCGCTGTGGCTGCCGCATTGGTTCTGGGGCTTGGGCCTGAGTGTGTTTTCGCTGGCGATCTTGCTGGTTTCGCTCTGGCTTGCCTTTCGCCCGCAAAGACGAGGTACGCTGAACCTGGGCTTGCGTGAGTAGCCGCCGTGGCCGAAACCGACTACTTCTCTCCCGACTTTGCCACCGCACAGCAGCGTTTTCGCGAAGCAGCGCTGGCGGTGGGGGCCGCACTGGAACAACTCCCGCTGGAAGCGCGTGGGCCGGATGGGGCGCCTCTCGCGATTGACGTGGCGTGGCTGGGAACCAAGCGGCCGCGGCGCGTGCTGCTGCATACGTCAGGACTGCACGGAGTGGAAGGCTTCGCCGGGTCGGCCATTCAGCATCAACTGTTGGCCCGCCGACCGACGCCGCCCGAGGACGCCGCCCTGGTGTTCCTGCATGTACTGAACCCCTATGGCATGTCGTGGCTGCGGCGATTCAACGAGAATAACGTCGATCTGAACCGAAACTTCCTGGCAACCCACGAGCGGTTTGGCGGCGTAGCCGACGCCTATCGCCAGTTAAACGGCTTCTTAAATCCGCAATCGCCGCCCGCCGCGTTCGACCTGTTCTTGCCGCGCGCCGGTGGGTATGTGGCGCGGTATGGCTTTCGGCGTCTGAAGCAAGCTATCGCCGAAGGGCAATATGAATATCCCCAAGGTTTGTTCTTCGGCGGAAAGACGCATGAGCCGACCGCGGTGGCGACGGCCGCCTGGAGCCAGCGACGTTTGGGTGAAGCAGAGCGGGTGTTTGCGATCGACATTCACACCGGCCTGGGGCGGCGGGGAGAAGATTCCCTGCTCACCCATTATCCGCCCGACTCCGAGCGGGTGCGGCGCCTTTCGCAGCGCTGGGGTCCGCGCGTGCATGCCTGGAACCCCGACGGCGTCGCGTACCAAATTCGCGGCGGCTTCTTGGAGGCGCTGGAACGCGATCTGGCGCCCGCCACTGTCACGACGGTCTGCCAGGAGTTCGGCACCTATCGCCCGCTGCACATGCTCTATGCGTTGCGTGAGGAGAACCGACTCCATCATTGGGGCGACCCGCGAAAGGCAGAGCATCCGGCAAAACAGAGGATTGTAGAGGCGTTCTGTCCCCGCGATCCAACCTGGCGCCACAAGATCTTGCAGCGCGGCGAAGCACTGTTTCAAGACGTTTTGGACCATTTGCTTTGACCTGGGACGACGCGCGGGCGTTTGGTATGCTCGCGCGGCCGGGCGGAAGTCGAAGGTCGAAGAGTCGAAAGACAAGGCGTTATGTCGCTTTTCGCCCGTGATTCTTGCCGGTGGGAAGTGGTTCAACGGGGTTGGCGCGCGATACGGAAAGCTTGCAATTCATGATGAAAAACATTCTCTTTCTTTGCAGCGGGAATTATTATCGCAGTCGGTTCGCCGAAATCCTGTTCAACGCTCGCGCCGAAACGTCGGGATTGCCGTGGCGGGCAACGTCGCGGGGATTTTTCCTGCACGACGGAAACGTCGGTCCGATTTCGCACCATGCGCGGCGCGGGCTGGAGGCGCGCGGCCTACCCTTGGGAAACGACGTGCGGTTTCCGATGGTGGTGACCGAGCAGGACTTGGAATCGGCGCACCATATTGTGGCGGTCAAAGAGGCTGAGCATCGGCCGAAGATGGACGCTCGGTTCCCACACTGGACCTCGCGCGTCGAGTTCTGGCGAATCGACGACATCGACTGCGCCGAACCTGACGTGGCGCTGGTCCACCTGGAAACCGCCGTCCAAGATCTCATGCGGAGACTGGTAAACCATGGGGGTTAAGCTCTCTCGCCGTCAGGCCCTGGGTTCGCTTGCCGCGGCCGCCAGTCTGGGCGCCGTGCGTCTGGCGCGGGCCGAAGCGGCGGCCCCGTTTCGCATCGCGACGTTCTCGGTTGAAGTCACCCCGCCCGTGGGACATCCACTCTTGGGCGGATTGCAGGCGCCGGCCAAGTCCATTGCCGATCCCTTATTCGCCAAGGGGTTGATCTTTTGGGGCGCGGACGAGCCGGTCGTGCTCCTCGGGCTTGATTGGTGCGAACTGCGCAACGACGCTTACGACCGCTGGCGCGACGCGCTGGCGAAGGCCGTGGGTACGACGCGCGAGCGGGCGATGGTCGCTTGTCTGCACCAGCACGACGCCCCCTACGCCGACTGGCGGGCGCAGCAGTTGCTCGACGAGCACGGCCTGCCGGGCGCCATGTTTGACCGGGAATTCTTTGAGCAGACTGTGCAGCGAGTGGCGCAAGCCGCCGCCGAATCCGCCAAGAAGCTGCAGCCCATCACGCACCTGGGAATCGGTGAAGCGCCGGTCGAGCGCGTCGCCTGCAACCGACGCGTGGAGCTAAATGGCCAGGTGCGGTTCAACCGCTACAGCATTACCCGCGATCCGCAGGTGCGCGATGCGCCTGACGGCGAGATTGACCCGCTGCTCAAGACCATCAGCTTTTGGGACGGCGATACGCCCCGAGCGGCCATAAGCTGCTACGCGGTCCATCCCATGAGCTACTACGGGCGGGGCGACGTGTCGGCCGACTTTATTGGCTTGGCGCGCAACATGCGCATGCGGCAAACGCCCGGCGTGTTCCAGATGTACCTGTCGGGATGCGCTGGCGACGTGACCGCCGCCAAGTACAACACCGGCGATCAACCTGGCCGGCTGGCGCTGGCCGAGCGGTTGTGGCGAGGCATGGTCGCCGCCTGGGACGCAACCAAGCGTGTTCCCTTACAGGCGGCCGCCTTTCGCAATGTTCCCATGCAGCTTCCGGCGTGGGACAAACCAGAGTTATCAATCCCACATCTCAGTAAAGTGCTGGCCGATACGCAGGCTTCGCGCACCGACCGCATTTACGCGGCGATGGGCGTCAGTTGGCAAGAGCGCTGCGCCGCAAAGCAGCCGGTTGACCTGCCGGTGCTGGACTTCGGTCCCGCGCAAATCGCGATCCTGCCGGCCGAGGCATTTGTCGGCTTTCAACTCGCCGCCCAGAAAATGCGGCCCGACACCTTTGTGATGACGCCCGCTTATGGCGAGTGCGCCCCCGGCTACTTTCCCACCGCCAAGCCCCGAGAAGAAGGCTTCGTGGAAGAACACGGCTACTGCTGGGTCGCCCCCGGCGCCGATCGACCGCTGCTCAACGCATTAGCCAAAGCGCTTCAACAAGCGTGAGAAACTGAAAAGTTAGCTTTGGATTAAACACGGATAAAGGACTGAGAATATGCGTTGGGTCAATCCATCCCTCTTTACTTTTTTCTTATCCGTGTTTCTTCCGTGTTCCATCCGCGGCTAATTCTTTTTCTTTAGACCTACCACAGTGGGGGCGACGTTGACCGGCGGGGCGGCGTCTTGGACAATGCGGCGAACCTTGTGCTTTTCGTCGCAGTCTTTCCGGCGAGAGCGTTGTTCTTGTTCGCTGCTGTTTTCCCACGCTGGATTCTTCGCTTTCCATGAGTTCCGCCGATCCTTCGCCGCCGGTTGATGTTACCGATCCCCACGCCGCGCGGCGCGAGAAGCTCCGCCGCATCGCCGAAATGGGCATCGACCCCTGGGGCGGCCGGTTGGACGATATTCTCTCCGTGGCCGACGTTCGCGGCCGGCTTTCCGAAGTCAAGTACCGCACCGAAGACGGCCGCGAACTGGACCTCCCGCTGGACGTGCTGGCGTTGGAGAACGTCGAAGAGCGCCAACACCGGTTCCGCGCTTGGCTGGGCGAGCAGGGCAAGGGCGAGATGGTCGGCCCCACCGTGCGCGTGGCCGGGCGGATCATGCTCAACCGCGACAAGGGAAAGCTGCGGTTCCTTGACGTACAGGACCGCACCGGCGCGATCCAGCTTTTCGTCGGCAAGAACCAAGTGGGCGAAGAAAACTGGCAGCTTGCATCGCTCTTGGACATGGGCGACATCATCGGCTGCGACGGAATGTTCGCGGTCACCAAGCTGGGCGAGCCAACCGTCTTCGCCAGCCGTCTGCACTTCCTGACCAAGATGCTGGAAGTGCCGCCCGAGAAGCATCACGGCCTGAACGATCCGGAACTGCGGCAGCGAATGCGGTACCTGGACCTGACCTACAACGAGGGCGTGCTGGATCGTTTTGTGGCCCGCATCAAGGTGGTGCAGTCATTCCGCAATACGCTGGGCGGGCAGGGATTCTATGAGATTGAAGGTCCCACGCTGCACACGATTGCCGGCGGGGCGGCGGCCCGGCCGTTTGTGACGCACCACAATACGCTCGACATGCGGCTTTACCTGCGGATCGCGCTGGAGCTGCACCTCAAGCGACTGCTGGTAGGAGGCATGGAACGGGTGTACGAGCTCGGCCGCGTGTACCGCAACGAGGGCCTTAGCCCGCGGCATAACCCCGAGTTCACCATGCTAGAGGCGTATCAAGCCTACGGCGACTACCGCACGATGATGGACCTGACCGAGAGATTAGTGCTCGACGCCATCGCGGCGATCGACGGCAATTACCGCCGCCCGTGGGGTGAAAAAATTATCGACTTTACGCCTCCCTTCGCCCGCCGCGCCTACGATGACCTGTTTGCCGAGCACACCGGCGTTGATCCGCAGGACGAAGCGGGAGTGAAGCGGTTGGCCGAGAAGATCGGCTTCGACACCGCGGGGAAGCATCCCGACGTGATCAAGAGCGAGGTCTTCGAGGAAAAGGTGGAAGACGCCCTGATGGGGCCGGTCTTCGTAATCGACTACCCGGCCAGCATTTGCCCGCTCACCAAGCGGAAGCGAGAGAACCCCTCAGTCGCCGAGCGGTTCGAGCTGTTCATCCAGGGCATGGAAATCGCCAACGCTTACACGGAACTGAACGATCCTGACTTGCAGGAGCAGTTGTTTCGCACGCAATTGGCGGGACTAGCCGAGGAAGAGTCGATGGCCAAGATGGACACCGACTTTATCCGGGCCTTACGGCACGGCATGCCCCCCGCTGGCGGCCTGGGGGTGGGCATCGATCGGCTCGTAATGCTCTTGACGAACACCCCCACGATTCGCGATATCATACTCTTTCCCGTGCTGCGCCCAGAACAGGACGAAGGACGAAGGGCAAAAGAGTAAGGACGAAACAAAAGGGAGCCTGCCCTCGTGATGACACTCTGCGTCGTCACGCGCCTTAGGACGCTCCGCGTCCCACGGTGGAGCGGACGAAGCGCCATTGCGGCGTTTGAGAACCTGGATCGAAAATCGACCTTGGTGGCGCGGAGCGTCGCCGACGGGCGTTCCCATGCGGAGCGTGGGAACGAGGAATATTTGTCGCTCGTGCTTTTTTTGTCCACGGAAGGACCATGTATAAACTGCTTCTCAGTTGGCGGTATCTGCGGACGCGGTACATTGCGCTCGCGTCGGTGGTTAGCGTCACCTTGGGCGTGGCCACGCTGATCGTGGTGAACAGCGTCATGGACGGCTTCGCCGTGGAAATGCACAAGCGTTTGCACGACGTGCTTTCCGACATTGTCTTCGAGGGCCAAGGACTGGAAGGTCTGGCGGACCCCGTCTTCTACGAGCAGGAAATCCGCCGCATCGTGGGCGATGACCTGCAAAGCCTGACGCATGTGATCCACCTGCCGGCGATGGCCTCGATTTCGGTCCGCGGCGGGCAAACGATCAATCAATATGTGAACTTGATCGGCGTGGACGAGCAAACCTACGACACCGTCTGTGACTTCTCGCAATTCCTGCTGCATCCCGATAACCGCAAGCAGTTGGACTTCGTCCTGCGGGAAGGCGGCTACGATCCCCGTCTTGCCGACGCAGGCTGGCCGCATCGTCGTATGTGGGCTGGTTGGGAGAAAGCCTATCAGGAGCAGTTGCGGATCGAGCAAGAACGGCGGCTTATGCAAAATCCTCGCCCCGCGCCGTCAGGCCTCGAAGAGGCCAGCGATCCCAGCCCACCGTTCGATCCGATTGCGGCCGATCCGGCGTCCGTCGCTTCCGACGCCCCCGGGAACGAGCCAGGCGAACCGACGGAACCGGCGCCACCGCAACTCGCGCCGCCTCCGGACCTGATAGCGGGCGGCGACGAAGCGACCGCACCGACCGACGAGGCGACCACCGCTCAGGCCGCGCCCAGTGCGCCTTTGGTGGGGCCGCGCGGCGGCGGCAACCCGTTCGACCAGTTCCGTCGCGACGAACCACAGCAAGCCGTGTTCGATCCGGCGCGGGAACAGCATCCGGGGGTCATCCTGGGCATCTCAATCGCCAGCCGGCGGCAGCGCGACGAAAACGGGCAGGTGCAGGATTACTTCTTCGTGCAGCCGGGCGACGACGTGCAAATCTCCTTCCCCAGCGCGGGCAACCCACCCAAGCCGCTGCACGCCAGCTTTACGGTGGTCGATCTCTACGAGAGCAAGATGAGTGAGTACGACTCGACCTTCGCTTTCGTTCCGCTGCGCAAGCTGCAAGAGCTGCGCGGGATGATCGACCCGCTGACCGGCGCCGCGGCGGTCACGTCGATTCAGTTACGGCTCAAGCCCGGCGCCGACCTGCGCGCGGTGCAAGCCAAGTTGATGAAACGGTTCCCCGCCGAGCGTTACCCCTACCGCATTCGTACTTGGACCGACCTGCAAGGGCCGCTGCTCCAGGCGGTGCAAATGGAAACGACGATCCTCAACATCCTGCTGTTTCTGATTATCGCGGTGGCGGGCTTTGGCATCCTTGCGACGTTCTTCATGATCGTGGTCGAGAAAACCCGCGACATTGGCATTCTTAAGGCGCTGGGCGCCCCCAGCCGCGGCGTGATGAGCATTTTTCTCAGCTATGGACTGTCGCTGGGGCTGGTGGGGTCGGGCGTGGGCATGGTGCTGGGACTGCTGTTTGTCGTTTACATCAACGACATTGCCGGCGTGTTGGAGTGGGCCACGGGGCGCGAAGTGTTCGACCCCACGGTGTACTACTTCACCGAGATTCCCACGATCATCGACCCGCTGACCGTGGCGTGGATCATGGCCGGCAGCGTCGCCATCGCAGTGCTGGCCAGCGTGCTGCCGGCGCTCCGCGCCGCAAGACTGCATCCGGTGCAAGCCCTGCGGTATGAGTGAGAGGAAATGCGGATTGCGGATTGCAAGACCGAAATCAGGCATTTGTTCTTAATCCACAATCCACAATCTGCAATCCGCATTGAGCGGCTGCGATCCCGGTGAGACAAACAGATAAACATTACGACAGGCTGGCGGCCTGCCCCACGTGAGGAAACTATGTCGCAACCTTCTCTGGCTACGCAACCTTCCATGCCTTCGCGCGTACGGCCTTCCAGCAACGGCAAGAGCCGCAGCAAGAAAGGCGCCGAGACGTTGCTTACCGCCAAGCGCCTGGTCAAAAGCTATCGCAAAGGCGCCATTGAAGTGCCCGTGTTGCGAGGGGTGGACCTGGAGGTGCGACAGGGGGAGTTCCTGTCGATCGTAGGCCAAAGCGGTTCGGGCAAAAGCACGCTGCTGCACCTGTTGGGCACGCTCGATGCGCCGGACAGCGGCGAAATCTATTTTGAAGACCAGCGGATCGACAATCTTCCCTCGCGCGGCCGCGACGTGCTGCGGAACCAGCACATCGGCTTGATCTTCCAGTTCTATCACTTGCTGCCGGAGTTAACGACGCTGGAAAACGTGCTGGCGCCGCGAATGATCGCCAACGGCGTGCTGCGGTACTGGGCCAATCGTCGTCAGCACGTCCGGGAAGCAAAGGATGTATTGGACTTGGTCGGGCTTTCGCACCGCCTGGACCACAAACCGCGTGAACTCTCGGGCGGCGAGATGCAACGGGCGGCCATTGCCCGGTCGCTGGTCGCCCGGCCGCAACTGCTCCTGGCCGACGAGCCGACGGGCAACTTGGATCAAAAAATCGGCCGCGAGATTCTGGCCCTCTTGCAAAGCCTGAACGAGTCGCGCAACCTAACGGTGGTCATGGTCACCCACGACCAGGCGCTGGCCCGCGAGACTGACCGCATCGTGCGTCTGGCCGAAGGCCGCGTCGAAACCACTTCCTAAGTACGAAGTGCAAAATACGAAGTACGAAATGGAAGAGAGTTGTTTTCCGTCTTTGTTTTTTGTCCTTTGTACTTCGCCCTTCTCGTTTGGCCATGCCTCTTAAAGTCTCGATTAACGGCGAGTTGTTTGACAAGGAAGACGCCAAGATCAGCGTCTACGACCACGGCCTGCTCTACGGCGATGGCGTCTTCGAGGGCATGCGCAGCTACGGAGGCCGGGTGTTCCGCCTGGAAGAGCACCTGACGCGGCTGTGGGCTTCGGCCAAGGCGATCTGGTTGGATATTCCCATCGCGCGGGAAGAGTTGGGGCGGCAAATCCACGGCTTGCTCAAGACCAACGGTATTTCCGACGGTTACGTGCGGCTGGTTGTCACCCGCGGGGCGGGGACGCTGGGCCTGGACCCCAACCGCACCAGCAATCCGCAGATCATCATCATTGCCGACCACATTACGCTCTATCCCAAGGAATTCTACGAGAACGGCTTGGAGATCGTCACCGCCAGCACCATTCGCAACCACTCGGCGGCGCTTAGCCCGCGGATCAAGTCGCTCAACTACTTGAACAACATTCTGGCCAAGATCGAAGGATTGCGAGCCGGCTGCATCGAAGCGCTCATGCTCAACCACAAGGGCGAAGTGGCCGAATGCACGGGGGACAACATCTTCCTTGTCCGCCAGGGCAGCGTGTACACGCCTCCGCTGGACGCCGGCATCTTGGACGGCATCACGCGGCAAACCGTGATTACTTTGGCCCGTGAAGAAGGGCTGACCGTCCACGAGGCGGCCATGACCAAGTACGACGTGTACACCGCCGACGAGTGCTTCCTGACCGGCAGCGCCGCCGAGATCATCCCCGTGGTCAAGGTGGACGACCGCGTTATCGGCGAAGGCAAGCCTGGCCCGGTCACGCGCGACCTGACCCGCCTGTTCCACGAACTAACCCGCGCCGGCGGCATGTAATCAATGTGGTGTACTCGCTCCGCGAGTGCGCTTGCTCGTAGCAGCGGCGCATGCCCCGCACCGCTCGGCGGCGCACGTCTCGCCGCTACGTCATGAACGCCCCTTCCACCATCTCGTTGGCCGCCAGCGTGCGGTTCCCGGTGATCTGCAATCGCTTTCGCGACGCGTGGCGGGCGGGCGAGGCGCCCCGCATTGACGATTACCGCTTCGATCCGTCCGTGGCCGACAGCCCCGCCCAACAGCGCGAGTTGCTGTTCGACCTGGTGGCTGTCGATATGGAAGAGCGCTGGTGGCGTGGCGGTCCCACCATCGTCAGCGACACGTCAATCAATGGCCGCGTCGCCGAGGTGCGCCGGGACGACTTTCCCGCTTGCCCGCTGCTCGAGGATTACCTGGCGCGGTATCCCGAGGCCGGTCCCCTCGCGCAACTTCCCGTGCGCCTGGTCGCCATTGAATTTGGCGTGCGGCAGTTAAGCGGCGATCAGCCCGGCCGCGACGAATACGCCCGACGTTTTCCTCATTTGCACCGGTCGCTCGACCAGGTATTAGCGAGCATTCCCAGCCCCGCGCAGTTCACGCTGCGTTTGTACTACCAGGGCAAGCCGGTGCTGAGCACCCCGCTGACCGGCCCCTTAGAGCTAGGGCGCCAGCGGAAAGAGGAGCCGCCGCCTTTCCAGCGCGTGCCCAATCCGCACACGGATCGCATTATTATTGCCTCGCAGCGCGAGAACACCGTCTCGCGCCAACATGTGCGGATCGTTCCCGACCGGGACGGCAAGGTGCGGGTGACCAACCTGAGCGGCAACCGCCCCATCGATATCGACACCGGCGAGCGTCTGGCGCCCGGCGCTACGTGCGAATTGCCGCTCGGGGCCCTGATGATCATTGGCGATCGGGCGGTGCGCATCCAAGAACCGCAGGCGGAGAACCTGCATCTCAAGAGCCTCGCGCAGCCCACGGCCCCGCCCGGCGCCAGCATCCAGCGTTCGGCGCAACTGGCCTCGCTGGTGTCGCTGGGTCCAGGCGAGACCGAAGAGGAGCTAAGCCAGTGGCTTCAGGCGGTCATGGGCGTTGTGCAAGGCGCCGCCGGCTCGGCCGACTTCTTGAAAGAGGCGGCCCAGGCGGTGGTCGAGATTGCGGATCTGGACTCGGCGGCGGTCGTGCTGTGGGAAGAGGGGCAATGGCGCATTCGGTCTCGCGCTGGCAAGGCCGCCGAGTCGCCCAACCTCTGGGCGCCTAGCCAAACCATGCTCCACCGCGTGCAACTGGAGCGCCGCACCCTGCGACATGCGCCGGAGTTGGCCCTTTCGACGGAAGGGCCAATCAGCCTGGCCGAAGTCGATGCGCTGGTGGCCGCGCCGATCCTCGATTGTGCGGGTGAAGTGGTCGGTGTCCTCTACGGCGACCGCCGCACCCAGGCCGGCGATTTGGAGATCACGCCGCTCGAAGCGCTCCTGGTGGAACTGATCGCTTCGGGCGTGGCGGCCGGGTTGGCGCGCATCGAGCAGGAACGCGTGGCCCTGGCGGCCCGCGTGCAGTTCGAGCAGTTCTTCACCAGCGAGTTGGCCCGGCGCCTGGAGGAAGACCCGGCCATTCTGGAAGGCAAGGAGGCCGAGGTCACGGTCCTGTTTTGCGATATCCGCGGGTTCAGCCGCATTAGCGAAAAACTCGGCCCCGAAAGGACCGTGGGGTGGGTCAGCGACGTGATGGGGGCGCTCTCGGATTGCGTGATTGCCCATCAAGGCGTCGTGGTCGATTACATTGGCGACGAGTTGATGGCCATGTGGGGCGCGCCCGTCGAATATTCCGACCATGCGGCCCTGGCCTGCCGGGCGGCAATCGACATGCTGGCGCTCCTTCCCGCTCTGGACCGCCGGTGGCGCGACCAGCTCGGTGAAGAGATGGGGCTGGGCGTGGGCGTCAACTCAGGCGTGGCGCGGGTGGGCAACACCGGCACGCACCGCAAGTTCAAGTATTCGCCGCTCGGCAACGCCGTGAACCTGGCCAGTCGCGTGCAGGGCGTGACCAAGCAAGTCAAAACGCCGCTCCTGATCACCGGCGCCACCGCCGCGGGGCTGGACGACTCGTTCGCCATTCGCCGCCTGGGCCGCGCGCGCGTGGTGAACATCTCGGAGCCGGTTGAACTGTATGAACTCGCGCCCCGCATCGACGCTACGTGGCAATCCCTGAAAGACCACTACGAAGAAGCGCTTCGCGCCTACGAGAACCGCGAGTTCTTCCTCGCCGCCCGCATCCTGGGCAACCTCTTGGAGAACCACCCCGCTGACGGCCCCACGCTGGTCCTACTTTCCCGCGCCGTGGCCGCCCTGGCCGACGACGAAGAACCCTTCTCGCCCGTGTGGAACTTGCGAGAGAAGTAGCTTTGAATTCACCCTCGTCCTGCGCCCGTAGCCTTATGGGGTAACAGCGTTGCCCAGTCCAGCAATGTTGGCGTGAGATGTACGCCCCACTAAGCTGAGAAGAAACCCAGCGCGAATCTTTCCAGATTAGCTATGCAAACCCCTATGCCGGCGATGCTAACAATCGATGTAGAGCGCGAAGACGATGGGCGCTCGATTGCCGAGGTGGTGGACCTGCCGCGCGTGCTGGCCTACAGCCTGACACGTCAAGACGCCATCGACCGCGTGCAGGCCCTATCGCTCCGCGTCCTGGCCGACCGGCTGGAGCACGACGAAACCGTACCGACCATCGCAAACGTCTTTGCAGTGACTCCGTGAGCTGGTCAATGTAAGACTTCCGCCGCGGTGATTAACTCGCCAATTGTGCGTTCTAGTTGCTCGCGACCGCCAAAAGTCATGCCTAGCGCGCGGAGCTTGGCGGTTTCGATCTGGTTCTTGGGCGCGGTTTGCTCGCCTTGAATGACGGCTTGGCTGGCGGAGAGGTCTTTCGCCAGGTGGGCCACGTCCCACTGAGAAACGTACAGGTCATAGCAGTTGAACGCTTGCCCGGTGACGGCCTCGGCGGGGGCGTGCAGCAACAGGTGGGCGGCTCTGGCCACGTCGGCGGCGTGCACTTCTTTGCCGCCGCGGTTGCAGGTGACCGTCTCGCCGCGCACGACCGATCGCACCAGCTCAAACCATTTGCTGTCTTCCACCGGGTGATTCACCCCGTATACGCCGGTCGGCCGCACGGCGCAAATCGGGAAGCCCTGCCCCAAGCCGTAGCTGTGAACAAACTTCTCAATCGCCGCTTTGTAGGCGCCATAGTGGCTGTGCGGCCAGAGCGGGTGCGATTCGTCCAGTGGTCGGTCGTTGAGGATTACGTCATGTACGGCGCAGGTCGAGATAAACACGAACCGCTGCGAGCCCGCCGCGCGTGCCGCTTCGATCAACCGCAACGTGCCGACGACGTTGGTCTCGACAAACTCGATCACGTCGCCCTCGGCGCCCATAAACCCGGCGCCGGGGCGGGCCAGGGCGCCATGCACCACCGCGTCGCACCCCTCGACCAGTCGGTGTGCGGCGGCGTCGCCCAGTTCACCTTCCTGCCACGACACGTCGCCAGGCAGGTGCTCCAATCCACTCAAGTCGCTCGAAGCGCGCCGCCAGCACCGCAGGGCGTGGTTGTGGGCCAGAAGTTCGCGCAGCAAATAGCGTCCAATAAAGCCCGTAGCGCCCGTGACGGCAATTTTCATATTGTCATCTTTCCCGTAAGTCAGGTGATGTTCGGCAGGATCGCCACAATCTCCGGGTGCAAACGATATTCCGCGCCGGCCACTCTTCGCACAAGCAATAAGGGAAACGGGTAAATTGACGTGGGGCAGGCATCCTGCCTGTCATTCTTCTGTTTTGGCAGGCAGGATGCCTGCCCCCGCAAGACAACAGCCCACGACCGGGAAACGTCTTACGGACCGGTGTCCACATGCGGTTGTGGCGGCGGGAGCGGCTCGGGGTAGGCGGCCGACAGCGGCGCCTCAACAGCTTCCGGCGACAGCGGCTGCATGCACGGGCCATGCTCGCCCACGTTGGGATCCAGGCAGCCGTACTGCGGACCGTTGCACGGCGCCCAACTCTTGCCGGGGAAGAGGAAGTTCACAAACTCTTCGGTCAACGTGCGGGTCGAGACAAAAATACGGTCGCCAGGTCGAAGCTGATAGTTGGTGGTGGTGTCGCCTAACTGCACAATCTCGCGCCAGCACACCGGCAGCACCACGCGGCAACTTCCCGGCGGCGTGGGGCGGCTGAGCACGATCTTGCAGTTGGACGACTGCTCGCTCAGGCCGCCCGCGGCCATCACGCCATCCAGCACGGTCTCGCGGCCAATCAGCGGATAGGCGCCAGGGGCGTTCACTTCGCCCAGCACATAGTAAACGGCGCTGTTGGGGTCGATCAGCCGCACGTTGATCGGATCGACGCGTTGTCCCTCGAACGCTTCAACCATCGCTTGGACTTGCGCCTCGATGTCTTCCAGTGTCCGCCCGACCGCCAGAATCCTGCCGTACTTGCCAAGGTCAATCGTCCCATCGGCCAGCACCCTCTGATCGCCGGGAAAGCGGATTTCCGAATCGAACGAGGCTGGCTCCACCAGCAGCACGTCGCCCGGCTCAACGAAGTAAGCCGGCAGCACCGTCTTGGAAAGCTCCCGTGGCACAGGGGCGGGCAAGGGGGCTTCACGGGCGATGTTCCGCGCCGAATTGAGCAAGTAATAGCCGCTCGGGAAGATCGAACCGCCGGTGGTCGTACAGCCGACCGCGAACAACCCCATCGTTAGAACAATCCACCGCGGCAGCCAAACGCGATCCTGAAAGCCCGTGTGCGGCATTGTCCCCTTTCTCCTCGCGCTCGGCGCCGTTGGTGGCCTTATCCGCTTGCGCAGCACTGCGTGCGAGCGTCTGTCGTGCGGCGCAGAATGCCGTCACGAGGGGATGGCTCCGCCCCCACTCATTCCCAGGTACGGGACCAGCGCCACGGTTTGCCCCAACTGGCTTTCGGCCAGTCGCGCGTCGTGAATCCAGCCCGGCGTAATCGGCGCAATCGGTTTGTTTGGACCGGGGCTGCGTGGTAGCGATTAGATAGACTTTGCCGACTACCGGCCCAGCGTCGGCAAGGCCGAACCAGGCAGAGCCGGAAAAGTTGCTACAACTCCATCTGGTTCAGAAAGAATCGAACGACCTCCTCCCGCAGAATGGGCAGTGGTTGCAATCGCGGCACGGGTCGTGAGATTGTGCCGCCGATGCGCAGGTAAACCACCCGGTTTGAGAGAAACTCCGTGGCCCGCGCCACCAGCGCCGCCGAGGGCGCGGCGGTGGCCAGAATCGTTCGGGCGAGGTTTTGGACCAGTCGCCCGGTGTCGCGGAAGTCGCCGGTATTGATCACGGCGCCCAGGTTTAGCCGGCCCGCAAGCGTGGCCGTGCCGCTCAGGTATAGCCGTGCGGATTTACCCGAGAGCGTAAAATGATGGACCCGCACCACGCCCCGCGAGAGATTCGCTTGCACGTCGCCTTCGTCAAACCGCGTGTTGAACGACACGCCGCCCAAGTAGGGCCGCAGCGCCGAAAGTACCGGCAGCTTTAATGCCTGCACGTTGCGCAGTTTTGCTTGGAATGAACCGTTCAAGTCATTTGCCGACCGCACATTCCGTCCCGCAATCGCCAGCGAACCGGTCAATTTGCCCGCCGCCCAATTGCCGCCAGCGCCAAACTCATCCAGCAATTCAGGCAAGTCCACCTGATCAAAGCGGACCTTGCCGTCTACGTCCAAGCCATAACCCCACGTTACTTCCAAGTCGCCCGTCATGCGGCCTGTGGCGAGAGTGGCGTTCACGTCGCGAAGCGTCACTCGGCCGCGTCCGGAACGGGGGATTAAGTCGAGCGTTACCGGCCCGCGCACCGTGCCTAGTGACAGGCCGACCGATTGTGCGCGATGAATCTCGGCCGTGCCCACGGCGCGCAGGGCGTCGCCCAGGCGGCCACGCAAGTTTAGGTCCAAGCGGCCTTCCAGTGGAACGCCCTCACCCAGCCAGATGCCCAGGAAGCGGTTCGCTTCGGCGCTGCGGAGAGCCAGTTGAAAATCGCCCGCCAAGGCGTCTCCCAACCGCACGGTCGCAGCGCCTTGAATGCGTCCGCCCGAAAGCCCGCCAGACACGTCCTCCAAGCGCACATACTCCGGCGTGAACCGCACCCGGCCATTCAAGTGGTCGATTTGCGAAAGGCCCGTCACCTGTACGGTGCGTAATGTGAAGAATCCGCTGCCGCTCGGGGCGAAGGTCTCGCGATCGTGCTGAAAGTCCGCCCGCAGGTCAAGCACACCATCGAAAGGTAGTTCCGTCGCGCCGGAGTTGAGCATCATCCCCGCGCGTCCCAGTTGCAGGTCGGTCAGAACGAGCGTGCCCGAGCCAACCTGCGTGGCGTCTTCCGTCAGCGGCATTTGTCCCGTCACCTGGAGGCGGCCATCCAGCACCACGGCGTTCAGATCATACGTCAGCGCATCCCGCACGCGCTCAGTGCGAGCGAGAAACTCGCCGGCGCGCACGCCATTAATCTGAACCTCGGCGGCCGATACCTCGGCCTGGATTTGCCACTGGCGGAAGTCGTTCACCCCACCCGCCGGCGCGGAAAGCGTTACATCGCCGTTGGACAAGCCTTCCAGCGAGACGGGCAATTCCAAGACCTCGTCCAGCAACCGGCCCAGGTTCACGGCGCGCCAGTGGAGATCGGCCCGCGCCGGCGCATCGTCCTGCAAGGGCCACACGCCCGAGCCATGCGCCTGGCCGTCATACAGCATGGCCTCCAGCCGCAAGATTTCGATTTGCTGATCGTTGGCCAGAAAGGCGATTTGGGCCGCGTCGGTCGTTACGTCGTCGATTTGCAAGCCGGCCACGCTCGCCGCGCCGCGGCCGACAAACGAAAACGGCTGCAATTGCCCCGTGCCTTCAGATTGCAGGTTCGCCACGCCCGATAAAACGACCGGCGGGCGCACCGCTTCGGGCAGGGCGTTGAGCTTGGCCAAGTCGAATTGCGCCCCGTCCACCGACAGCGCGTAAACGTGCGGCGTTTGCAAGTCGATGCTTCCGGTCAGCCGCACGTCCATCTCCTCCTGCTGCGCCGTCAGGTCCGAGAGGAACAACATGCCGTGGTCGAGTTGAAACTCGGCGCGAGCCGCGCCGGCGGTCCATTCCAGAATCGCGACATCGGTCAGCGCCAGCCGGCCGACGCCGCTCCAGCGGCGCACGTCGCTGGCATCGTCGGCGGGAATGAGCAGATCGACGTCGCCTTCAGCTTCGGCCTGGACGGGAAAACCGAGCACGTCCATGTCCTCCAACAAACGGCCGAGTGTGACGCCTTGCAAATTTAGCGTTACGTGGGTATCGCCGACCATGGCCTTGGAAATCTCGGCCGAGCCGCGAATTGCGCCGCCGTACAGCGACGCCGTCAGTTTGAACAATCGCCACGCTTGATCGTCAGCCGCGAAACGGAACCGGGCCGAATCGACCGCCCATTCGTTAACCCGTACATTCGCCATCCCGGCTCCGCCGCTACCTACGAATGAGAATGGCGCCAACTGGCCCGTCCCTTCCAACTCAAAGTTCACCACGCCAGCTACCGCGGTCGCGGGACGCACGTTTTCGGGAAGGACGTTGAGCGCGGATAGATCGAACTGCGCCCCTTCGGCCCAAAGCGTATAAGCGTGCGGGCCTTGCAAGCCGACCGTGCCCGACAACCGCAGCCGCGTCTCGCCTTGCACGGCGGCGAAGTGCGAGAGGATCAAGTCGCCGCGTTCCATTTGAAAGTCCGCTCGCGCCGTGGCGGCGGTCCAGCGGAACGCGGCGAAGTCAGCGATGGTTAGACGGCCGGCGCCTCGCCACCGCGCCAGGTCGTCGGGGTCATCCACGGGAACACGCAATTCGAGCGTCCCCTCGGCCTCGCCGCGCAAGGGAAAATCAAGCACGCGCGCGTCGGCCAGCAATCCACCGAGATCGATGCCTTGCACGCGCAGCACCAGGTCGGCGTCGCCCATGTCGATGAGGGGAAACACTGTGGACCCGCGCGCCGTGCCGCCGTACAACGCCGCCGCCAGGTCCGAGAGCGCGGCTTGTTGGTCATCCAGCGCGAAGGTGGTTTGCAGCGAATCGACCGTCAGACCGGCCACGCGCACGCCGCCGATGCGCACGTTCCCCCCGATGCGCCACGGCGGGAAGTTTTCCGCATCGGCGGGAAGCAGATTTGGCGCCGCGAGCGGATCAATGGCTCCGTGAGCCGCCACGGCGCCGGACAGCGACTCCAGTTGCGTCTGGCCGAATTGCAGCCGCTGCGCTTGGGCGGTGCTGTCGATGCGCCAAAGAAACGGCTCCAGTTGCCCCACGGCCCGGCCGGCTAATTGCACCGCGCCTTCCACCGGGAACGGCGGCCGGTACTCTTCGGGAAGTTCGCCCAGCCACGCCAGCTTGTCGTCTTCCAAACGCACGTCGGCGTTGAAGCGATAGGGGGCCGTCAATGCTAATTCGCCGCTGCCGCGGACGCGAGCGGTGCGCATGGTTCCGTCCACGCTGCGCACGGTGAGCACGCCCTCGGCCGCCTGGAACTGCGCCGCGGCGTCGATCGGCGGCAAGCCTTGGGTCGCGGCGCCAGCCAGGCTAACGCGTCCCGCCAGCCGCCACGCCGTAACATCGGTCAGTTCGTTGGGATCGACGCGTCCTTGGACCACGCCCGAGGCGCGTCCACGGGCGAAGTCCTCCAGCCCGGGAAAGAGCGCCAGTACGCGTTCAAGCGGAAGTTGTTGGATCGTCAAGCTGGTTGTCAAATCGCCAGCGGGGGAAATAGGCAAGACCGCGCTGCCCGCCACAAGCCCCGGCGCGGCGTTACCATGGGGCACACGGAACGCCAGTTGTTGCAGCCGCACTACCCCATCTTGATAAAGGAAATTGGCGCGCACGTCGTGCAGCTCCAAGCCCTCGATCACCAGCCGCTCGGAAGCGATGACTGCCTCGACACGATACCGCCGCGGCGAAAGGAATGCCCCACGGGGATAGCCGATGGAGCCTTCCACGGCCGCCTGGCCCGAGACTTCAATTGGCAACTCCAACCCGATCCGGGCCAGGGTGCGCGACAACTCATCCAGGTCCACCACACGCCGATCAAAACGCGTGGTCAAGAAGTCGTCTTGCGCCGCCGCCTGCCCCACCCAGCACCCCGCCACGAGTAAAATCGTGAGACGGAGCGTGGCGCGAAATCGCATGGCGGCGTTTACGGAAAGCGTAGGGCGATGAGGCTCTTTAGTCTACTCTACGTCCGTTTAAAGCGACGGTCCAATTCTTCGCGGGTGAAGACCAACGCTGTGGGGCGGCCGTGGGGGCAATGGTGCGTGTCTTGGAATAAGTGCCGCTGTTCGATGAGAGCGTGTACTTCCTCGGGCGAGAGGCGGTCGCCGGCCTTGATCGCCGCCTTGCAAGACATCATGTGCAGCAACTCGTCCAGCAGGTCGCGCCGGTCGGGCCGTTTGCCTTCCGCTAGTAACTGCTCCACCGCCTGCCGCAACACTTCCCCGGGTTGGATGGTATTCAACATGGCGGGGTAGCTGGAGACCAGCACCGTATCGCCGCCAAACGGCTCGACGGCGATTCCCAACTGGGCGAGCAAGTCGCGGGCCTCCAGCGCGGCGGCGGCTTCTTCGGGCGTCAGGTGGACTGGCTCAGGCACCAACAGCCGCTGTGTCTCTAGCGTGCGCGACAGCACCTTCTCGCGCAACTGCTCGTAAAGGATGCGTTCGTGAAGGGCGTGCTGGTCGATCACGACCATTCCCTCGTCGTTCTCGGTCACCAGGTATCGGTTATGAACCTGCATGGCCAAGGCTCGGCGCGACGTTTCCGCCGTGTGCGGCGCCTGGCCGTTGTGCGTCGGCGGCGCATCGGCGTGATTCGTGGCCGGAATGCGTGCAACGGCGCCCGGTCCCACGGGCGACCAGGACCGATCTAGCCGCGTCGCTTCCAGCGGAGCTGGCGTGGACCGCTCGTATTGCAAGCCCAAGTGTGCCTGCTGGAGACTTGCGGAAGCGGCGTCCAGCGCCGGTTCGCCAAAAGACGCGTCTTCGTCCGAAGTGGGGCCAAGTTGTCCTTTGGCCCATTCCACCAGTTCGCGGCGGTGACGCTGGGCGGCGTCTTCGTCGTGAGCGGAAGAAGGAGTATCATCCGTGGCCGAGGATGTAGCCGCCAGCGTGACGCGGGCCGTCAGGTCGGTGGCGAGAAATTTCTTGCGGATCGCGCCGAGAAGTTGGCTGTAGATGCGGCCGCCGTCTTGGAAGCGGACTTCCAGCTTCGAGGGATGCACGTTCACATCCACCAAGTCAGGCGGCATTTCCAGTTGCAGGAAGGCCACGGGATAACGGCCCGTGAGCAACAAGCCGCGGTAGGCTTCGCTCAACGCGTGCTGAAGCGAGCGGTCGCGGATGCAGCGGCCGTTAAGCAGCAGATACTGCATCCGATTGTTGGCGCGGTTCTGGTTGGGGTCGGCGACAAAGCCGCGGACCCGCACCTGGCCGTCGCCGCTCTCAATGGCAATCAGGTTCTCGGCCAGGTCGCCGGGAAACAGGGCGGCGATTCGTTCGCGCCAGTTGGTCACCGCCGGCAGTTCGTGCAGCACTCGGTCGTTATGCCGCAGCGTAAAGTGGATATGCGGAAAGGCCAGCGCAATGCGAGTAAAGGCCTCGCAACCGTGGCCGACTTCGGTTGGCGTGGTGCGCAGGAACTTCCGCCGCACCGGCGTGTTGTAGAACAGGTTTCGGACTTCCAGGGTCGTTCCCACCGGGCAACCGCAGGGCGCGATGGGACTGGCCACCCCGCCGATGACTTCCAGTTCGGCGCCGGCTTGCGCTTCGCTAGGGCGACTACGGAGGCGCAGTTGGCTGACCTCGGCGATGGACGCCAACGCCTCGCCACGGAACCCCAGCGTGCCAACGCGGAACAGGTCGTCGGCGTCTTGAATTTTGCTGGTGGCGTGACTGGCCACGGCCAGCGGCAGTTGTTCGGCCCCCATGCCGCAGCCGTTATCGACCACCCGCACCAGGTCCACCCCGCCTTTTTCCAGCGAAACATCGACGCGCGTGGCTCCGGCGTCCACGGCATTTTCCATCAACTCTTTGACGACGCTGGCGGGACGCTCGATCACTTCGCCCGCGGCAATCTTGTTGATGACGCTGGCCGATAAAACACGAATTTCGGGCATGAGCAAAACAGAAAAAACGTAGTATTCAGCGTGCGTGCGGATGATAGCCGGAGGCGAACAGCCTCCGGAGCGCGGCCCCGTTAACTGGGTGTGCGGCGATCGTTCGGCTGTCGCAATGAGGAGTTTGAATTGTTGGGCGTGCGCTGCGGTCGGCTTCCGGAGGCTATTAGCCTCCGGCTACTTCTCTTGTTTTTCGCTGGGTGGGGCGTTGGCGAATTGCGGTCTACACGCGACCTTCTTGCGTCGCTTTCTCGTCGTCTTCGCGGTACTTTTCCAATTTGCGGTAAAGGGTCCTGGCCCCGATCCCCAGCGTCTTGGCGGTTTCCTCGCGGTTGTCGTGGTGCAGGGCGAGCGTTTGCTCGATCGCCCAGCGTTCGATCTCGTCCATGGTACGGCCGATGAGTTCCGGCGGACCACTGACCAGCGCCGAACCATCGGCGGCGACGGACGGGGCCGCTTCGGCCACGTCCATCAGTTCCGAGGGCAAATCGTCATCGTCCAGCACGCCGTCGATGTCCAGCACCACCATCGAGTTGACCATGTTTCGCAGTTCACGGATGTTGCCCGGCCAGTCGTACCCTAGGAACTTACGACTAACGCTGGTGGTGAACCCGCGAATCTTCTTGGCGTGTTCGCGGGCCAAGTCTTTGCGAAAGTGGTCCATTAGCGGGATGATGTCGTCCTTGCGCTCCCGCAATGGTGGTATATCCAGCGCGAACACCTTGAGACGAAAGTACAGGTCTTCGCGGAAGGCGCCTTCACGGACCATGACTTCCAAGTCGCGGTTGGTGGCTGAGACGACGCGCACGTTGACCTTGATAGGGGAATTTTCACCCACCCGCGTGATCTCGCGCTGCTCCAAGGCGCGCAGCAGCTTGATTTGCGTGGGGGGCGGCATGTCGCCCACTTCGTCCAAGAATAGCGTGCCGCCGTTGGCGTACTCGAATTTGCCAATTCGGTCAGAAATGGCGTCCGTAAAGGCGCCCTTCTTGTGACCGAACAGCTCGCTTTCTACCAGGTGCTCGGCAATGGCGCCGGTGTTGACGGCGACAAAGGGCTTGTTCTTCCGCGGGCTGTTGTGATGGATGGCCTGGGCGACCAGTTCCTTGCCGGTGCCGGTCTCGCCGCGGATCATGACCGTGGCGTCGGTGGGGGCAACGCGCTTGATCCGCTCGATGACCGTCTTCATCTTCTGGCTGCTGTAGACGATCCCTTCGTAGCCGAAGCGCTCGTCCAGCCGTTGTCGCAGTTCGAGGTTCTTTTGCTTGAGCCGCACGGCCTCGGCGGCCTTCTCGGTCACGGCCCGCAGTCGGCCGATGTTCAGCGGTTTTTCGAGGAAGTTGGCTGCTCCCTGCTGCATCGCCTCGACGGCCTTTTGCACTGTAGCATGGCCGGTGACCATGATCACTTCGCACAGGTCCAGCTTGGCTTTGGCCCGGCGCAGGATCTCCATGCCGTCGACTTCGTTCATCACCAGATCGGTAATGACGACGTCAAAGTAACTTTCCTCGATGCGTTGGGCCCCTTCCGGCCCCGAGGTGGCGGTGGTGCAGTGGTATCCCACCCGTTCCAGGGCCTCGGCCATTACGTGAGCGTGGTCGCGCTCGTTGTCCACAATCAGCACGCGGAGCGGCTGAACTTCGGGCGTATTGCGATCTTCCGGCTCGTGGTCGGTCATTCTTTGATGATACAAGAAGGGGCCAGCGCGAGACAGGGTCAAGGAGAGACGGAGCGGGGAGTGTAGAGAACGGAAGGCCGCGGAGATGGCTCCGCGTGGGGCAACTGCGATAGGAAGCTTGCAAATTGAAAAATGCATAAAGGACCGCGATGCACCAGACAGGCGAATTAGCCGACCTGCCCATCGTCAACCGGGAGCCCCCGACTCGCGTCTTTCGATTCTCGAATCTCGAACCAACGGGCCGTTTTGGCGCGGGAGTTGCAGTTTGGGCCTTGTTTCGAGAGAGCGGTCCGTTGAGAGTTTTTGTGGAGATGAACGGTTATGCGGGACGACGCGATGGGTGGGGCCACGAACGGGGGCTGCCAAGGCGAAGCTGGAAGTGAAAAACACTTTCGCCACCTGCTGGAGGTCCTGCCCGCGGGCGCCTACACGTGCGACGCGACCGGCCTGATTACGTTTTACAACGCACATGCAGTCGCACTGTGGGGCCGTGCGCCGAAGCTGAACGATCCAATTGACCGTTTTTGTGGTTCGTTTCGGCTCTTTTCGGCCCAGGGCGAGCCAATTGCCCATAACCAATGCTGGATGGCGCTGGCCCTACAAACGGGCCGAGAGTACAACGGCGAAGAAATCATCGTCGAACGTCCCGATGGCAACCGAGTGACCGCCCTGGCTCATGCGAATCCCATTTATGACGCAACGGGCAACCTGTTGGGGGCGGTCAACGTGCTGGTCGACGTCGACGATCGTAAGCAAAGCGAAGCGGCGCTTACGGCGTTAAAGGATGAGTTAGCCACGCAACTAACCGACCTGAAACGCCTGCACGCCATGAGCATGCAGCTCTCCAAGTCGTTGGAGACGCGAACGATCCTGGAAGAAACCCTGCGTACGGCCACGGCCATCGAAGGCGCCGATTTCGGCCTGATTTTCCTACGCAACCCCGACCAACACCTTTGGGAAGTGGGCGCGAGCCTTGGTTTTGACGCAGATTTTCTACGCGCCATTCAGCGCGTTCCCCTGGGCGGCGGAGCCTGCGAAGCCTGCTTTCAGGAACAGCGTCGGATGGTCATTGAAGATGTGGCAACCGATGCCCGCTTCGCCCCCTACTGTGACTTGGCCCGTCAGGCGGGCTTCCGGGCAATCCATAGCACCCCTTTAGTAACGCGGCAGGGGAAAACCATCGGTGTGCTTTCAACCCATTTTCGCCAGCCGCACGCACCAACCGAGCGGGAGAAAAACCTGATCGACCTCTGCGCGCGGCAGGCAGTGGACTTCCTTGAGAATGCGAGGTTGTACGAACAACTGCGAGAAGGCGATCGCCGCAAGGATGAATTCCTGGCCACCCTGGCCCACGAGCTGCGCAACCCCTTGGCGCCCATCAGCAGCGCCATTCAGATTCTCCGCTTGTCGGACGATCTCAGTCCGGCAGTCGAGATGGTGCGCGACGTGATGGAGCGCCAAGTAACGCACATGGTCCGCTTGATCGACGATTTACTGGAGGTTTCCCGCATCACCCGCGGCAAGCTGAAATTGCGCACCGAACGCGCCCAGCTCGTTTCGATCATCGGCGCCGCCGTCGAAACCAGCCGGCCGATTATCGAGGCCGCGGGGCATCAACTGGCCATTACGCTCTCGCCCGAGCCAATGCTCTTGGAAGCAGACCCGCTGCGATTAGCACAGGCCATTGCCAATTTATTGAATAACGCAGCCAAATACACGGACGATGGCGGCCAAATTTGGCTTACGGCCCGGCGCGAGGGGGGCGAGGCGGTCATCTCGGTGCGCGATACGGGAGGCGGCATTCCCGCCGAGATGCTGTCGCGGATTTTCGAGCTGTTTGTCCAGGTGGACCGTTCGCTCCATCGCGTGCAAGGCGGAATGGGCATCGGTCTGACGTTGGCCAAGAATCTGGTCGAGATGCACGGCGGCCAGATCGAAGCCCACAGCGAAGGACTAGGGCGGGGGAGCGAATTCATCGTGCGATTGCCCCTGTCCGTCAAGGGACGCACGGCGGGACCAGCCACGGCGCCGCCGACTCAGCGGGCGGCGCTGCCCCGGCGGCGGATCCTGGTTGTCGATGATACGCGAGCCGCCGCGTTTACCCTGGGGAAGCTGCTGGAGACGATGGAACAGCAAGTGTGCATCGTCCATGACGCGGCAACGGCCCTGGAGCGCGTTCAGGCCGATCCGCCCGATGTGGTGATTTCCGACATCGCCATGCCGCGCATGAGCGGCTACGAATTAGCGCAGCGGCTACGCCAGTTACCCGCCATTCGCGGAGTGGCGCTCGTGGCGTTAACAGGCTACGGGCAAGACAGCGATCGCCAACTTACCTCGCAAGCCGGCTTCGATTTTCATCTGGTCAAACCCGTCAGCTTCCATGCCCTGTACAACCTGCTTTCCTCCCTGCCGGCGCCCGGGGACGTCAACGAATGCGCTACGAGTGAAATCCGGACGAATCAGAGATGAATTCGCGGGGTCTTGCTCCACCAAGGAGTATGGGCAAGGGAAGGACGAAACAAAGGGTCTTATGGTTCGCCCGTGGCGGTTCTTCTTAACCGTGTTCCTTCGGTGTTTCACCCGCGGCTGACGATTTCTGCGCCCCTGCCCCGGTTGGCCCTGCTTCCAGTCGAGCGGGGACAGGAAACTCCAAGGTGAACTTGGTTCCCCTACCGACGGTGCTTTGTACGTCGATGCGGCCGTGATGGGCCTCGATCACGCGGCGGGCGGTGGGCAATCCCAAACCCGAGCCGCCATGCTTGGTCGAAAAGAACGCCTCGAACATCCTCCGCGCGGTGGCGTCGTCCATGCCGCAACCGGTATCGATCAGGTCGATCGCCACTCCATAGCGGGTGGTGCGCGTACGTACGGTCAGCACACCGCCATCGGGCATCGCTTCCAGGGAATTCTTGACCAGGTTCACAAGGGCGGCCTGTAGTGGCTCGCCCTCGAGCAGAATACTCGGCAGGTCCGGGTCCAGGTAACGGACAATTTCCACGCTACTTTCGCGGGCATGCGCTTCGTAGAGGTCCAGCACGCATTCCACCTGCTCGTTAAGACTGCCCGGCCGGAGGTTGAGGCCTCGCAGTCGCGAGAACCGCAGGAAGTCATTGAGCAGGTTTTCCAGGCGCGCGCATTGGTTGCGGACGGTTTCGATCGTCCGCAGAGCGCGGCGGGTCGTGCCATTTCCACTTTCGACCGAGAAATCCTCGGCCAGGAGGTCCATGTTGAGGCGTATGGTCGAGAGCGGGTTCTTGATCTCGTGCGCGAGCGCGCCCGCCAGTTGAGCCAACTCATGGTATTGCTCGCGGAGCCGCTGGTACTCCACTTCGGGCACAGTTTGGGGAGCAGCCATCGACGGCCTCGCAAGTTGAATGACACACGACGGCGGGGCGAGCCGCCGAGATTCCTTCTCGGCAGTTTAGAAGATTTATGTCTCGGCGCGATGGGGGGACGCCCGCACCGCCAGGCCGAAAAAATAATTCGAAATCTTGTGCGTTACCTAGAAGGCGTCGCGCTTGTCTTGGGATTGCCGCTTTCGCCCTTTCTGGCAGTCGAGCGCCGCAAAGCGAAAAGGGGCGATGCATCGCCGCGTATCGCAGGGGCAGTCGCCTCGTGACAAAACAACTGCGCACCGCGCACCGGTTCGCGGGCGCTTGCGCGGTACGATTCAATCGCAACCTTGTCTACCAATTCCCGTGGCGAGGGATCGCCGCATTTTTATCGGATGTCTGTCAGGAATTTACGCCACCGGCGTCTTATCCATAGGGACGGAGGCTGGCGCCTTTCGCTCCAGCGATTCCGGCCCGGTGTTGTCTTCTCCTCTCAGGAGGCGGAACTTCGGAATGGTTAACGGAAGCTCGAAACGAACGACGGACACGACTACTTCCTCTCCCGTCACGATGGCCAACGGGAGCCTGGGCTCGGCGCCGTGGGGAGAGCTCCTTGGCCTAAGCAGTCCAGGCAGTCCTCTGACCATCGGCGAGGGCATGCAAATTTTGTCGATTTACACCCACGGCGCTCCGTGCGGTCCTCCTGCGGCACTCCGCGGCGACGCGCCTATCACCCTGGAGACGGTGGCCGACTGGCGCCAAGCGTTAGCCGAGGCCGCGCCTTCGCCTTTAACCGACGCGCTGCGTTCGGCCCTGATGATTTACGAGGCGATTCTGGCGCCAACCATCGCCCGTCGGCGACTTTCCGACGCCGCGGAACGTTGGCGAGCGTGCGCCTTGATGGACGGCTTGCGGCGTGACTTCGCCGAGTTACCGGGAAACGGCCCCGCAGCCGAATCCATTCCGGGTCTGCTAAACCGCCTACAAAAAGCCAAGACGGCGTTGGGAAAAATTCGCTGCCCTGGCCATGAACGGACCTCAATCCGCCGACGCGGACGCATCTTTCGAAATTTGGGGCGGCTGTTCCGTCCCTTCAACGCGTGGGGGGAATTATCAAAACGGGCCGAGGCATTTTATAGCCAGGGACGTCCCCTCGACGCCATGCGTTTGCGCGAGACGCTCGAAGGGTTGACGGGTGCATTCCTCTCCGAGCCGCAGCTTCGTCGTATAAACGCCTTGGACTCCGACTTGAGCCATTTCACGGCGTCTCCTCCCGGGCTTGCCGAAATTCAATCGGCTCTGCAAACGTTGAAGGACGCATTGGCGAAATCGAACCGCCGGCCTCGCCTTCGGGCGCAGATCGAATCGTGTATGGCGACGCTCGATCAGGCAGAATATTTAAGGAGCGACGCCGAGCAACGTGTCTGGATATTGCAATTCGAGCCAGTGTTGCGAAATGTGCGCTGCGGGGTCATGTCTCTGTCCAAGCAGACCTCGTCCATAGGCACGACTGCGCACGAGTGCGCTGCCATTCTCGACGGCTACCTCGAATACCGCGCGCGGAGAGAACGCGTGCGCATTTACCTGACGCTCCTGCAGGCGGGGCCGGCTCCGAAAATTCCCACGACGGAGATGCGGCGACAGTTGACACAAATGGAGCGGCTTTCCACTCGTTGGTTCCGTGCGGGGCTGCGGATTACAACGGCCCAGTTGGAACGAGTTGCTCCCTTGCTACGCCTTGCTGACTACCAACACCTGGCGGCAAATCTGGAGGGAATACAGAGAAAATTAGCCGATTCGGGTTCGTCCATGCCTTGGGCGGAAGTCCAAGTCTTTATTGATAACGTTGCCGCATGTTCAACTCCCGCTCCAACGGGCGAAACTCTCGCATTTCTTTTACGCGCCTGCGCGGCGGTTCGCGCCGTGACTCCTGAACCGCCTGCGCCGGCCGAAAATCCCTGTCACGCCGCGGCAGAGGCGCTGGATCAACTCGCTCGCTGGATTGATACACTGCGAGAATTCACGCAACGCCGCCTGGCGACGTTCGATACCACGCAACGCATCGCCTTTCAGGACTTTCTTCAAACGCACAATTTTGCCGTTGATCCGCCCGATGCGCGCGACGTGGATTGTCTGGTTGCGTGGCTGATTGTCCTTCCGGCGTCGCAGCGCGACACCGTGCTGGAGTTCCTGCATTTGGGGCCAGTTCGTTCCGCGGTGCTGCACTTGGCCCTGCAAATTGCGGCGGCCGAGACGGCCGTGCGGCGGTCTCCGCGGCTTTCGCCCGCGCGGCTCGCCCAGGTTGCGGTGGTGGTGGAAGCTTGCGACGCCACGCTGGGCGCGATCCTGCTTGAAGAGATGTTCACGCCGCATCTTTTCGCCAGTGAACTGCCTGCATTCGACGCCCGCCTTCAGGGGTTGCGCCGCCGTTACGACGGCCGGAGTTTCTCTTTCGCCAAGTGGCGCAAGATGTTGTCGCGCGTGGACCGCGGAGGACACGTCGATGTGTCGCCCACGCCGTTCTTTGAATCGCCTCAGGTGGGCGGAGTACGTCGCGAGCAGTCGCGCCGTCTGGCGGCGTTGGAGTTGCTGCATAGCCTGTGGCGCGCCGGTTCGCTGGAAGAGAGCGACTACCGTCAGGCGATCGCGCAACACTGGCGCCGAAAAACGACCTGTGCCGACCGGTTCGACTGCGACCGTCGCCGCCCGTCAATCGTCGAGCAGATGCTGCTCCATGCGGCGCAAACGCAAGCCGCGGCCGCGGAGGCGGGAGATTCGCCGCCTTCGCTCGCACATCTCGTTTGGGGGGCATGGACGTACATCCATGCGGCCCAGGAGGTCAACATCCGGTGGCAAGGCCACGTGCCCACGGGCGAGCCGCGCCGCCGGCATCACCGCGCGCCGGAGCGCATCGAGGCCAGTCAGCCGCACGAGATGATCGAACACGTCAGCGTGCTGGCGATGAAATTTTACGACCTGGAGAACCTCGTCCTCCGGGCGCGGCGACACGCACGGGCAGTAACCGAAGAAGAACTGCACGAAATTCGCGCGGTCGATCTTTTACTGTTCGACCTATTTGGCGACGAGGGCCTGCTGCTGGCGTCGCGCGTGTATGCGACGCCGCTCGCTCAGACCACCCGGCAAGCGTTGGCGGCCTTGCGGACCCTAGCGCCGCATCATGCCGACGCTCAACGCGCTCGCGGTGTGCTGGAGCTACTGGCGCCGTTTTACGACGACTACCGCCCGTGGGCCGAGGCCCTTTCGTTTGCACCTTGGGCCAAGGGAGCAAACGAAGCCGTCAGCCGATGGCGTGATCTGCTGGATGCACTCCGCGTGACCGCGCGCGGCATGGCGCGGGCGCCCATGCTGGCTGGGCCAAGAGCGACCGCCTGGGCCGGCCTCTCGGAATTGTTGGAAAACCGGCAACAACATTTGCGATTGCAACTGGCGATGCGCGTGGCGGTTGAGCGATCGGATCCCACCTGCCGTCACCTATGCGCGAGCCGGCCGCTGCTGGCGCAGATCGACGCCGAGCGCGTGGGGCTGGCGCGTCGCCGCCGGTTGCACCCACGGTCCGAAGCGGCAATCATCGCCCAGAAGCTTGATCATCGCCGCCAATGTGTGCTGGCCGCCCGGCCCGCCAACGATTGTCTCGGCGCGGCAACCGAGGCCCTAGCCGAGGATTGCCTGCGGTTGTTGGAACTGCATAGCGCGGCGACGCCCGATCCGCAGGTTCGCGAATCAACCCTGGCTTGTGGAGCGCAGATCGAGAGCCGCTTTCGGGAGATTCGCTCGAGGGTCCGCGGCTCCGCGCCGGGTTCGGTCGCGCCGTGCGACGCGCGCCTCCTTGCCGTCGCCGACGCCGCGGCCGCGGCCGCCCGAGATCTGGTCGATGGATTCTACGCGCCCAAGCAACGCAAGGGCCTGCGATCGCTCATACCGCTCCGTTGGGGCGAACCTCTCGACGATACGCTGTCCCGAGCGTAATCCGCAGCCGGCGGTGTCTTACTTTGGCGCCGTGTGGCGATCCAAGGCCGTGACGATTGATGACTCGAAACGGGCGGCGGCTGGAAGCCGCCGCTACGAAAAAAATCACAGCGTCTCGCCGGCGGATTTGCCTTGCTTTCGCTTGATTACGCACAGCCTGGAGAGCGCATTCGCGAGAAAACATGCTAACGCGCGGGAGAGGGGCGAATGGCGTCGGCGGTGATTGTGCCAATCCTGCCAGCCAGCGAGTTGACCGCGCCCTTGCCGTTCGGGTGGACTCGGTTGCTGAGAAAGATGACGAACAGGTCCAGTTCAGGGTCGATCCAGAGAGCCGTTCCGGTAAATCCGCCGTGTCCAAAGGCGAGGTCCGAGAGCGTCTCGCCCCGGTTTGACGAATAACCGGTGCGCATGTCCCAACCTAAGCCGCGTTTGCCCCTGGAAACATCGTGCGCCCGGGTCATTTCTCGCCAGGTGGCTTCACTGAGAATCGTCGTCTCGCCCAGTCGGCCACGGCGGACCATCATTTGCGCATAAAGCGCTAGGTCGGTGGCGGTCGAGAACAGCCCGGCGTGGCCCGCGACGCCGCCTAGGAGATAAGCCCGCGGATCATGCACCTCGCCTTGCATCCAGCGACCGTTGCGCTGTTCGGTTGGTGCGGCGCGGCGGCGCAGGTCTTCCGCCGGGAGGTAACCGGTTTCGCGCATACCCAGCGGACGAAAGAGGTTGTCTTGCGAGAATTGACGCAGGTCCTGTCCCGACACGCGCCGCACGAGTTCCCCGAGCATCAGGAATCCTACATCGGTGTAGACGAACTTCGTTCCTGGCGGGTTGCTTAGACGGAGGGCAAATATCCGCTCCCAGGCCTGCTCGGGACCGTCGCGGTAGTCCGCCAATGCATTGTCGGGAATCAGTCCACCCTGGTGCGTAAGAAGCTGACGAACCGTTACCTGGTCTTTGCCGTTCTGACTGAATTCGGGAATATACGTTGCAACCGGCTCATCAAGACGCACCTGGCCTCGCTCTACCAGCAGCATAACGCTGGTGGCCGTGGCGATCGGTTTGGTGAGCGACGCCAAATCAAAGACCGTGTCGGTCGTCATGGCCACCGCTTCCGGGTCAACCTGTTTGTTTCCGTAGGCCCGCAACCACGCGATCTTTCCTTGCCGGCCGACGCACACCACGCAACCGGGCATCCGCTTTTCCTCTAACGCCTGGCGGATGACGGAATCGATTTGCTCCAGATGCCCGCCATCCAACCCCACATACTCGGGCGCGGCGTGGGGCAAATCGGCAGCGATGAGCGGCGCCGCGCACAAGGCAAAAACGACGACCAGCAACGAGAGTCGTCTCGTCGCGGCGGGCAACCTTCTCTGAGACTGTGAACAGATAGCGTTAGCCCCTGCGTGGCGTCGCCGCGCGATCTTCACGGTGTCCGGCGCCTGGCGTCCTGCAATCGCCAAGAGAAGATCATCGGGGCGACTGCGTTTGCCGTTAACACTGAGGAAGCGTGAGCCGTGGATTCGGGGAAATTGCATGCCGCGAACTTTCCTGGAACGGATACTCGGACTAACTATTGTCGCCCATCACGATATTGCCGATCGTGCCCAAGAGCGAGCCTTCGCCTTGGCTACCGCCGCGCTGGGGCGCCGCGGCCAGCATGCGGCCCGCCAGGCGCGAGAACGGCAGCGATTGCGCCCAGACCTTCCCCGGCCCGGTCAGGGTCGCCAGGAACAGCCCTTCGCCGCCGAAGAAAGCATTTTTTAATCCGCTGACCATTTCGATGTTGTACTGCACGCTCGGCGTGATACCGACCAGGCAACCGGTATCGAGCTTGAGGACTTCGCCCGGCGCTAGTTCCCGATGCATCAACGTGCCGCCAGCGTGGACCATGACCGTTCCATCGCCGCGCAGCCTCTGCATGATGAAGCCCTCGCCGCCGAACAACCCCACCCCGATCTTTTTCTGAAATGCGATCCCCACCTCGATGCCGAACGAACCGCACACAAACGAGTCCTTCTGGCAAATCACCTCGCCGCCCAGTTCGCTCAAATGCAGGGGAATGAGTTTGCCGGGGAACGGCGAGGCGAAGGCGACCGCCTCGTGGCCGTGGCCGGCGTTACTGAATACCGTCACAAACAGCGACTCGCCAGTAATCATGCGTTTACCGGCCGAAGCGAGCTTGCCGAACAGCCCTTGATTCTTGGCCGCCGGATCGCCGAAGACCGCTTCCATGCGGACGCCCGCGGTCATGTACATCATGCCGCCCGCCTCGGCGATGAGCTTGCCGCCGGGCGGCAGCGCGATCTCGCAATATTGCATCTCAGAACCGAAAATCTGGTAATCGAAGCCGCTGTCAGATTCGACCCGCCGGTCGGCGCCGGGCAGGGGGCCAGCGACGGCCGCAAAGGCCCCCTGGGCGGCTGTGGGCTTGGGCGGCGGGAGCTCGTCTTCCAGGTGGTATTCGTCTTCCTCGAAAGATGGGGGCAAATGGGGAGCAGAAAAGGTGTTGCCACATGCCTTGCAGCGCAGCCGCCTGCCAGCGTGCTCGTCTTGAAGCTGATACGATTTGCCGCACGATCCACAAGTCGCGGTAAGCATGGTCGGTTTCACCAAGGAAACAGAAACGGGACGGGCCGATAGAAGAGATTCGTTCGCTCGGCCCCTATCTTGGGATACGTCTCCTTCCAAGGCAACTCTCCGGGAGGGGTGGAATGGGCTTATTTCGCGATTGGACGGTTCGCGGAGTGGGGGCGCCCGTGGGGTCAACTGGCGGTGGGAGGGAAAATCGGATATGCTTTTGTCACCCGCAAGATGCGTTGTGTTCTTTTACCTCCCGACTCAGGATTCGCCCCCACCTATGGCCCGCAAAGTCGTCGATCGCAAAAAGTTGCGTGAGCAAGCCGAGGCGGCCGAGGCCGCCGGCGCCACCACCGAGAAGAAGACCAAGAAGAAATCCGCCACCCCCACCAAACGCAAGAGCCGGGCGAAGACCTCGGAGCCGGCACGGAAGAAGCTCTTTTGGGGAGTCTTTAGCCCATCACTCAAACGCGTGGCGCTGTTCGAATTTCACGAACATGATCTGGCGCTGAAAAAGGCCGAGGAGCTGGGCAAGTCCGGCAAAAGCCCGCACTTTGTCCAAAAGGTGAAAGAGGACATTGTCGAGGAGTAGGCCATCTCGCACGTTATCGCCGCCACCCGATTGGCGCCTTCTCGGCTCCTGAGCAAGCTCCCTCGCGGAGCGACTGGTGTATACTACGGATTCACCTTTCGCACTGCTGCATTTAAACCGGTGGCAAGACGCGAGAGGAATTTCTCCACCTCGTCATGCGCTTCTTCGGTGTCGCGCACGATCAACAGCGGCCCGTAGGTCGCCACCGTGGGTTGCAGGCCGCCTCTGGCGCCGCGGCGTAGCACCGTCTCGCGAACCAACTGAGCCAAGTCGTCGGCGTCGGTCGCGTTGATGGGCAGCAAGGGCGTCACCGGGTACACCCGTGTCACCGGCCGCTGGGCCGCTTCTTCCTGGGTGGTGATGAGCAACACCTCGTCGTCCACCAGGTAGGTCAGTCCCAAGTCGCGCAGGATCACACGCAACGCGGTTCGTAGCGAAACCTCATGCAAATTGCGAGTGACGGGCACATCGGGGGACAGACCCACCTCGTCGAGGGCGGCGGCTTCCACTTCGATGGGAATGTTGTAGGCGTCTTTTAAGAACGCAACGACGTCGGCCAAGGGCGTCTCGATGAATTCGATCGTGGCCGGCATGGTCAGCGCCTGGCGAATTTTCTCCTCGCCAAGCGCCGCCGGGGGAGGAGTGGGCGCGGCGGCGCCCTGCGCCGCATTCGGTTCCTGCGCGCCTGCGGAATTAACGGCGCACACGGAGGCAAGAAGAACCACAAAAAGTCCGAAGCTCCGTAACCGACTAAGCCGACGACACGACATGGCGAAACGCCTTTCTCCAAGATGGCTGGCCCCATAGGTCCAGGCTAACGAGGCGTCCGCGGCAATGCAAGAAAGCGCGGATTTTCTCGCCGAGTGAACGGCCGTCGCAGACCGGGCACGGAGACGACGGCGGCGCTCTGCGCGCACTCGCCGAGCAAGGACGCCACGCTTACGGCTGCTGCCGCTGCCATTCCAGACCGGGCCGATCGACGCGGAATTGCACCAGGCGAGTGTGTTCCACTTCGGTCACATAGACCGTGCGGCCGTCGGGACCGCCGAAGCACAGGTTGCTCGGCTTGGCGCCCAGCACGTCAATTTCGCGCAGCACCTCGCCTTGGGGCGATACCACGGCCACTACACCTTTGCCATAGCGGGTGATATAGAGGTTGCCGTCCACGTCGCACCGCATGCCGTCAAAGCCGTGGTCGGGGAACTCGGCGAGGAGCCGTTTATTCTTCAGGCTGCCGCCATCGGCGATGGTAAACGCCCACACCTTGCGCTGCTGGCTTTCATTCACGTAGAGCGTGCGGCCATCGGGGCTGACGTCAATGCCATTGGTCGTGCCCATCTCGCCCGCGGCCAGCGTGACTTTGCCGGCGCGGTCGATGCGCCACACCTGCCCCGTCCCATTGCTCCAGTTGGGATCGCTGGCGTAGAGCGTCCCATCGGGCGCCATCGCCAGATCATTAGGCTGATTCATTTCGCCATGGTGGGCGAACACCTCGACTTTCCGTGTCTTGGGGTCAACGAGCAGGACGTTGTGGTTCACATAGTCGGCTACATACATCATCCCGTCCCGGTCGAAGCGAATGCCGTTGCCCACGCTCTTGTCGGGCAACGTCACAAAGATTTCGCCTTTGCCCTTTGGAGTCACTCGGCCAATCGTCCCTTGTTTGCCAAAATTGACGGCGTAAACGTTCCCCGCCGCGTCACACGCCGGCCCTTCGATGCCGGGCGTGAACTCCCCCTCTTTGGTCAACGGCGAAGCGACAAACAGCTTTTCCTTGGAGTCGTCGGCGCGAGCCAGGCCCGAACACACAGCCAACAGCCCAACGATGATTCTCAAGTAGCGCATCAGGTTGATCCTCACAGGAAAAGGGCAGCGATATACTACATTAAAGGTTGGAACTACTGAGATGGATCGTCGTCATCCGCCAATGGCGGCCGGCTGCCCCGATTTGACCGATTCGCTTTGCTTGTGGCACAGCACAATGGCGTCACGGGCCAGATCGCCTCCCAGGACCGCCGAAGGTTGCCCCGACTCGATCGATCGAGCCGCCTCTTCGATTTCGGCCTGGAAGGCGGTGATTTCGTCGCCGCCGCCCACCTCGGGCCGAAGCACGTTATCTTTCTCGTCGCTGGTCAGCACCGTCAGCGGCATTGTTAGCTCGGGCTTGCCGTCGATCACGGCGAAGTCATACAGCAGCGTGGCCCGCTCCAGGTGAATCTCGAAGCCATGCGTAAACGCGCGGCCCTGCTGGCGAATCACGCCGCTGGTGGCGCTTACCACCAACTGGGGATCGTCGAACGAGAATTGCGTGTTGCAGTATTCCACCACCTCGCCCCGCACGCGGCCCTGGCTCATGACGCGACGCGGCATTCCAAACAGCATCCGCAGGAAGTGGGCGTCGTGAACGTGCAGGTCCACCAACGGACCGCCGACCTTGTTCGGATCATAAAAGTCCTTGAGCCAGAGCGGATCCGAAATGACCCGCTTAAAGTGGCCCCCTAACAACTTGCCATACCGGCCGCTGGCGATGATCTCGCGAACCTGGGCGTACTCTGGAAAGAACGGCAACACGTGCCCAACCAGCACCTGCTTGCCGGCCTTGCGGGCGGCTTCGACCATTTCCTGACAACCCTGGGCAGTCAGCGCCATGGGCTTTTCGCAAAACACGTGCTTTCCCGCTTCCAGAGCTTGCAGGGCAAACTCCACGTGCAGATTCGGTGGTAGGCAGATGTCGATCAAGTCGATCTCTTGATTGGCAAGCAGTCCATAGTAGCTGTCATACTTGGCGACATCGGAAAGGTCCATCATCTGGCCGCGCGGCCCGAAGTTGCCTTGGATATCGCGCCAGTCTCCGGCAAGCTTCTTCGCGTCTCGCGAACACAAGGCGGCCACCTTTACGCCGCTGGCGCGCTGATACGCCAGATAGTGGATCATGCCCATAAAGCCAACGCCTACGATGCCAACTCGGAGCATTTTGGAAGTCCTTTGGGGTTCGATGCTTTCAAAAAGGAGATGGTCATTCAGTTTGGGTGATCGTCGCCGCGTTCCCACCTACCGCGACTTTCGCGCGACGGACGAACACGGTAAGCGGTATCATATCGGCGCCATCCGTGGTCCGACAGCCACGGGCGAACTTCTTGGGAGAAATCAGGCGTTCGGTTCTCTAGGACCCACGCCGAGGTTATTTAACCACTAGGGCGACCAGCACGACGGCAAGCATCACGGCGCCGCAGCCAAACTTGCCAAGCGTGCCGAACAAGCGACCCCAAAAAGCGGCCTGCCCCACTTTCAGGCCCTCCTCAGGAGTGCGGCCTTTCCAGTGTTCGCCCAACATGGCGCCTCCCATCGCGCCCAACGACGCAAAGGTAAGCGCCGCCGCAAGTTGACCGATCACCGGGATGGGCAGTCCCACAAACACGCCCACCAGCCCGCCCACCAGCGATCCGACCAGCGCCAACGCCGCGCCGCGTTTGCTGCCACCCGCCTTGGAGGCGCCCGCCGCGCCGGCGGCGAACTCCACTATTTCGCCGAGCAGCGCCAACACGGCGATCGTAATTAACACGCCCCAGTGGAAATGGACGCGAATCTCCGGCGGCATGAAGTACCAATAGACCGTCGCCGCCACGAGCATCGCCCAGTTCCCCGGCAGGCCGATCAGATTGGTCGCCCAACAGATGAAAAGGATAACGACAAGCCCAACGGCCCATAGGATTTCAGCCAAACGACGACTCCTGGCGATTCAAATGAAGAAGGAAGTTCCGCGTCGCTTGATTGTACGTCAAAACTCCGGTGGCCAGCACTTCGAGGCTGTAGAACTTACATCGCATCGTGGAAGCGGTGGCGTCGCGTCGTCGGTCAACCGGCGGAGATGTAAGCATTTGGCGGCGGGATGTCGCCGGTACGAAAAAAATCGCCATCACTCGGACTGGGCGCGGAGCGGCGTGTAGCCAGCGTCATGTAGGGCGTCCCAGAACGCGGCGCGGGCGGTGGGATCGTCCTCGGCTGCACGCAACAGACGCCGCACCGTGGCATCTTCGATCAGGTGCATCACCTCGACCACTAGGCGCCGTTGCCGGGCATAGGTGGCGCGCTGGTTGTCGTAGTGCGAGAGCTCGCCCGCGGCCAGGGCCGCCGACACCGCCGCATCGTAATGCGCCACCGCTACGCCGAGCGTACAAGCGGCGGCAAAGCGGCTAACGGATTGCGGGCTGCGCCGAACTCCCGAAACGCCTGACAAGGCGGCCTGAAAGATCGCTGGCAATTCCGCCGCGCCGCGGTCCCCCAATAGCCACTCCCGCGCGGCGTCGATCGCGCGGCGGCCCACTTGGTCCTGGGGCGCCAACGCAGCCAGATCGCAGGCAATCACGACCGCCACCGGTCGCGGCAAAGCACGAAAGAAACGCACCCGCGCGATTAAATGGTCCCACGCGACGGGAATTTCGGGTAACGGCGCAAAGGGCATGCGGTTCGTCCAGAGGCGATAAACGCCGCCATTATACATCGAACCTTCGCAATCCGCGTTCGCGCCGGTTTCCGCCGAATCTGTCTTGCTTCCGACAGGGCGCAAGACGTGCGTCGAAAAGGTTTGACGAACGCGCTGCGGGCGAAAACAATAACAGAGGCAGGTTGCTTCGAGGAGTTTACGCGGGGGCGCGTATGATTATGCTAACGATCGCTTTTGAATTCGTGGGCGGGCCGCACGATGGGAAGGTGGTGACGGGAATGCTCGGCGACGCCAGCGACGCCGAACGCTATTACCTAGTCTCGAACCACGGCCTGGTCGGACAGCGATTCAAGGTGGCGTCGGATTTTGCCGTGGAAACGCTGGCCCAAGAGCATTTGGAGGTCGGCGAGCGTCATTTCTTTCAGCGTCATTACTACAAGGTGACCGACCGCCTGACCGATGACGATCAAGTGTACGTTCGGGCCGAGTATATTCCGCCCGTGGAGAAGAAGAAGTAGCCGCAACCGCTGGGGGCGACACCGTTTGATGATGGCGAGCCTGCCGTGAAACCCAAGCAAGCCTGAATCGCAAGCGAAGACGGTGATTCCGAAAGCGTTTGCGTTTCAGGCTCGTGGAAAAAACGCGAGAGCGGCGCCGCTACCTACTGCCGAGAACCTGTCCAGGCTGGTGCATCGCTGGCGGGAAACGAATCTTCCGACGCTTCCTGTACGGCGTCTTTGCCCCCTCCACGCGCCTGCGGAGAATGCAGGATAATCAACAGCAGCGCGCTATCTTCCAGACTGCGGAGCGCGTGATGTTTATCGGGCGGGAGGTGGATCATCTGACCGGCCCTAAGCTCCCGCGTCTCGCCCATCGCGGTAAAGGCGATGCGCCCCTCGATGCACTGCACAAGCAATTCCCCAGGCGCTCGGTGGGGCGGGATTTCTTTGTTCCGGGGAACAATTAAACGCACCACCTCTTGGCCATTGGTCTTAAATACGCTCTCGGCCTTCAATTGCTTATACTCCGTGCGCGCCGGGCGAATATTCACGGGAGCTTCCAATTGTGCATACGCTTCATTCATGGGATGCCTCCTGCTGGATCCGTGTAGATAAAAACCGAACAGGCGGCCGCCTCGCCAGTTGATCGAATAGAAGGACATATTGCTCGCATCCTTACGCAAACCGAGGTTGTGGTCGCCCCGCCGCCCACATCCATTTCTTTTGCAACGCAAGATGCGTGCCGAACATGGCTGTCTTCTCGATAAAGGCGTCAACTACGAGGCCCAGGGTGAATGGAAAAACCAAGGCGTTGTAAGAAACAGCATTGGATAACGAAACAAAATCGCATTCGTTTTAGAATCCACGGAGCTTCGCTTGCGCCTGAGGACGAGGTTGTCCCTGAGTCCACGACAAGCCCAAAGTGGTCGCACGTAGCCAATAAACGCCCGTTGCCAGTCCATTTTCCAAGCCCCGCGCCCAGGCGTAGGAGTCGCTCTCGGGACCCGCTGACTGGGGGACGCACGCGCATACGTGAGTGTTTTTGAATGTTTTGTCGCGTCGTCGTAGCGGGGGCGCAAGCGCCGCCGAAAATCGTGACAATTAACGAGGCATTCGTCGGCGCTCGCGCCGCCGCTACAGAAAGATTCACAACCTCTGAGCGGTTCACGAAAAACTGGCTCCGATAGCCGCAGGGTGTTCCATTCGATATGTTGAAGGCGACGCGAACGTTGTTTTCTCCCGCATTCACGGAAGTGAGAATCCTCATGCAACTGCGATACGTGCTCGGCGCCGCATTGGCGACTTGGGTCTTAGCGGCGGCTGGTTGTGGCCCCACGGGATACTCGCATCGCTACCAAAGCGACCAGCAGGCGGAAGCAAGCCTGGGCGAGGACGAGCCGGCGACTCCCCGGACGGCGTCGCAAACCGCTCCGCGCTCCGCAAATCCGGGGACCGAGGCGCGGCAACCGGCATTGGTCCAAGCCCCCGCGCAGCAGCAACGCGCCCCTCACCGCTCACCCCGCAATCCCGTGAATGACTCTCCCGCGACGCCACCCGAACCCAACCAGGCCGAAAAACAACCGCCATCCTCGCTGAACGATGTACCGTTAATTCCCCGGCGCGAGTTCTTTGGCAATCCCGAAAAGGCCCGTGCTCGCATCAGCCCCGATGGCTCGCAGCTTGCCTTTTTGGCGCCGGTCGAGGGCGTGTTGAACGTGTGGGTCTGCCCGGCGGATGATTTGGAGGCGGCGCGTCCGATTACAAAGGACAATCATCGCGGCGTTACCAACTTCTTTTGGGCGTACACGAACAAGCACGTCCTTTATTTGCAGGACAAGGACGGCGACGAAGACTGGCACGTCTACGCCGTCGAGTTAGCGACGGACGAGATTACCGACCTTACGCCCCTGAAAGACATCTCGGCCCAGATCGAAGGCGTAAGCGAAAAGTTTCCCGAAGAAGTCCTGATCGGCATTAATGACCGCGACAATCACGAACTGCACGACATCTACCGGATCAACATTCTTTCCGGCGAACGGGAGCTAATCCAGAAGAACCCCGGATTTGCCGGCTTTCTGACCGACGACGATTACCGCGTGCGGTTCGCCGTCACGTATACGCCCAACGCGGGTCAACTCTATTTGCTGCCCGACAAGGATGCCGAATCGGGCTGGAAGGATTACTTGGAAATCGACGCCGAAGACGCCATGACCAGCGGCGCCCAGGGGTTCGACAAGTCGGGCGACCTGTTGTACTTTCTCGACAGCCGCAATCGCAACACGGCGGCGCTCACCACGATTGACCTGAAAACCGGCGAGCAAAAGGTGCTGGCCGAAAACGACAAGGCCGACATCTCGGGCGTGATTGCCCATCCCACCGAGAAGAATATTCAGGCGGTTTCATTCACGTATATGCGCACCGAGTGGCAGGTGCTCGACGATTCAATCGCCGCGGATTTGGAGTATTTGGAGACCGTCGAGGATGGGGAGCTTCAACTCACCAGCCGCACCTTGGACGACCGCCGGTGGACCGTCGCTTATACTCGTGACGATGGCCCGGTGGATTTTTACCTCTACGACCGTGACGCCAAGAAGGCGCGGTTTCTGTTTACCAGCACTCCCTCGCTGGAGCACCTACCGCTGGTCAAGATGCATGCCTTAGAGATCGAAGCCCGCGACGGCTTGAAGCTGGTCAGTTACCTTTCGCTTCCCAAGCACAGCGATCCCGATGGCGATGGCGTGCCGGAACAACCCTTGCCCATGGTCCTCTCGGTTCACGGCGGTCCGTGGGCGCGCGACGATTGGGGCTACGACCCCGAACACCAGCTTTGGGCCAATCGCGGTTACGCGGTGCTCAGCGTCAATTACCGCGGCTCAACTGGGTTTGGTAAGGAGTTTATCAACGCCGCCAACCGCCAATGGGCCGCCGCCATGCACGAGGATCTCATCGACGCGGTGAACTGGGCAGTGGAGCGCGGCGTCGCGCGGAAGGACAAAGTGGCGATCGCGGGCGGCAGCTACGGCGGTTACGCGACACTGGTCGGTCTGACGTTTACCCCCGACGTGTTTGCGTGCGGCATCGACCTGGTGGGGCCTTCGAGCTTGATTACGCTGATGGAGAACCCGCCGCCGTACTGGGCGCCGTTCATGCCGGTCATGAAACTGCGCGTGGGCGACTGGACGACGGAAGAAGGCCGTGAATTCCTGACGTCTCGCTCGCCCTTGCATTTTGTCGATAAGATCCAGCGCCCGTTGCTCATCGGGCAAGGGGCCCAAGACCCTCGCGTCAAGCAAGCCGAGGCGGATCAGATCGTCAAGGCGATGCAGGAAAAAAAGATTCCGGTGACCTATGTGCTTTATCCGCAGGAGGGGCACGGTTTCGCCCGGCCCGAGAACCGCTTTGCTTTTTACGCCATTGCCGAGGCTTTTCTTGTCGAAAACCTGGGCGGCCGCCGCGAAGATTACGGCGATGCTTTCAAGGACGCCAACTTCGAGGTTCCCGCCGGCTCCAACGAAGTGCCGGGCCTGGCAGGAGCGCTGGAGAAGAACGACGAGAGCGAAGAATGATTGGTGGTCCGTGAGTCGTGAGTAGGAGTGGGGGAGAGCGGGATTCCTGCGGTAGTCACGTTGCCTGGTGCGCCGCTCGACATCATCCAACTAGCGCATGAGGTCGTACCTTTCACTCCAATTCGCTGCTCGCTTTCCATGCAGTTGATCGACGCCGACAACGCCGCCGCATATCTGCAATCCACGGGTCGCGTGGGGCCGCACGAACGTGTTTGCGTGCGGCGAATGGCGGGTGGAGTGTCGAATGAAGTGCTGTACGTCGAGCGGGGCGATGCGTTGCAGGCTGACTTCGTGTTGAAACAAGCTCGGCCGCAACTGCGGGTCGCCGAGCCTTGGTTTTGCCGCGTCGAGCGCATTTGGCGCGAAACCGAAACGCTGCGCGCGTGCCAGGCGGCGCTGGCCAACGCCGCCTCCAAGCCGCCGTTGACGAGCGCCCCCACGGCGGTCGTGAGCGACCATTGCGGGGAAGGCGACTTGATAGAAATCGCGGTTCCACAACTTTTGTTTGAGGATCGCGATAATTATGCCTTCGCCATGACCGCGGCGCCGCCGCACCAAGTCTGGAAGCAGCGGTTGCTGGAGGGCATAGCGGAATCGGCCATCGCCGCCGCGTGCGGGCGGATGCTCGCCGCGCTGCACGCAAACACTTGGCGAGATGTGGAGATTTCCCAGCGTCTGGGCGATCGCTCGTACTTCAACGACCTGCGGATCGACCCCTACTACCGCCACGTCGCGCAGATTCATCCCCATTTAAGGGCGCCGCTCACGGACCTAATCGACTCACTGGCTGGGAACTGCCTTTGCCTGGTTCATGGCGACTTCAGTCCTAAGAACTTATTGATCTATGAGGAAGCGACTTCCTCGTTTTCCCATGCCGGGACGCCACGTGGCGTGATGCTAGTCGATTTTGAGGTCGGTCACTTCGGCGATCCGGCGTTTGACCTGGGATTCTTCCTCACGCATTTGGCGCTCAAGTCATTCTGGGCGGGACCGCGGCGCGAAGCGTATCTGCAACTGGCCGACGTATTCTGGCAGACGTATCGCGCGATAATGGACGGCGCTACAAACCAGCGGGAGTTCGCCGCGCTCTCGGCCCGCACGGTCCACAACTTCGCCGCGTGCATGCTGGCCCGCATCGACGGCAAAAGCAAGGTCGAATACCTCGTGGACGAGCCGCTCCGCGAGACGGTCCGCCGGTTTGCCGCGCAACTCCTGCTTGACCCACCAGCCGCATGGGACGAGGTGCAAAGTTGCTGGCCGCGGTTAGCCTAAAGCCGGTGTCGCCAAGCAACTTCGGTTTTTGTTTACCCCATCGCAAATCGTATTTGGTGAGCAAGGCTCACCTGACCGACCATGCCAGCCATCCATCGCATTCATGCCCGAGAAGTGCTCGACAGCCGGGGCCGGCCCACCGTGGAAGTCGAGATTGTGACGCGCAGCGGCCACCGGGGGACAGCCATTGTTCCCTCGGGCGCCAGCACCGGTAGCGCCGAGGCGCTGGAGCTACGCGACGGCGACCCCGCCTGGTACGACGGTTACGGCGTAGGGCGGGCGGTGGGGAATGTCGAAGAAATCATCGCGCCTGCGCTGCTTGGCTTGGACTCGCGAGATCAGGCTACGGTGGACCGGGAACTACTGCAACTCGACGCGACTCCGCAAAAGACGGAACTTGGCGGCAACGCGCTATTGGGTGTGTCGCTGGCGGCGGCTCACGCCGGGGCGGCCGCCGACGGGGCGCCGCTCTACCGCCACCTGAATCGTTTCATCACTCCAACGGTGGCGCCACGGCTGCCGTTGCCCATGACCAACATGATCTCCGGCGGCCTGCACGCGGGCGGTAATTTGGACTTTCAAGACGTCCTGATTTCGCCGCACGGCGCGCCCTCGTATCGCGTGGCGCTGGAGTGGATCGTTCGCGTGTACTGGCGACTGGGCAAGTTGTTGCAAGAAGCCGGCTACGAAGGCCGCCTGGTGGGAGACGAAGGGGGTTATGGTCCGCGTTTAACCAGCAATCGCGAGGCTGTCGAGTTGGTGGTGTGCGCGATCGAGGCGGCGGGGCTTCATCCTGGCCAGGACGTTTCCATTGCGCTGGACGTGGCGGCGACGCACTTCTTTGACGGCCAAGGGTATCGCTTGGCCAGCGAAGGCGGCCAACGCCTCTCGCGCCCCGAGATGATCGACCGTCTGGCCGGCTGGGTCGAGGCTTTTCCTCTTCACAGCATCGAAGACGGCCTGGCTGAAGACGACTGGGAAGGCTGGCAATCGCTTCACGCCCGGTTGGGCCGGCAAGTGCGGCTTGTGGGCGATGATCTCTTGGCAACCAACCCGGCGCGCGTCAAAAGAGCCATTGATTTACAGGCGGTGAACGCGGTGTTGGTGAAGATGAACCAGATCGGCACGTTGACCGAGACGTTCGAGACCATGCGGCTCGCTCGCGAGGCGGGCATGGCGCTGGTTGTCTCGGCGCGGAGCGGCGAGACGGAAGACGCTACCCTGGCCGACTTGGCCGTGGCGGCCGCCAGTGAACAAATTAAGATTGGGTCCATCGTCCGCAGCGAACGTCTGGCCAAATACAATCGCTTGTTGCGCATTGACGAGGAACTAGGAACTGGCGCTTGGGCGCCTTTCGTCTAGCCATTCCTTCACCACAGTCTCGCAGGTTAACGCAGCCCCGAATCCAAACTCATAGCTTCTCCCATGCCCCGCCTCCTAACGCTTGGTTCCCAACCGCTAACCTCCACCCCCGGCTCCCGTGCGTGAACTCCTCCGGACCGCGGTGCTCATGGCGGTGGTGCTGCTTGTGCCGGTGTTGCCGTTCCTATTGTTTGGGCCCCAGATGGAGTCCTGGGTCGAGCGATGGATGGCAAGCCCGCAAAGCTCGCTCGTGGCGGCGTTGGCGGTAGTAGGCTTGCTTTCGACGGACATCTTCTTGCCAATTCCGTCCAGCCTGGTGAGTACGCTGGGAGGCTGGAAGTTAGGCGTTTTGGCCGGCACGCTGGCGTCGTTTGTCGGCCTGAGCATCGGCGCGGCGGTGGGGTTTGCGCTGGCTAAGCGCTGGGGGCGGCCGTTTGCCGCGCGCTTGACCCGCGCCGAGGAACTTGAACGCATGCAGCGCATCGCGCAAAAGTATGGACCGGCGGTGCTGGTGTTGACGCGCGCCGTACCAGTATTGGCCGAGGCCAGCGTGCTCTTGATGGGCATCCACAATTTATCGTGGCGCCGTTTCCTGCCGCCGGTACTGCTGAGCAACCTGGGCGTCGCGGTGGCCTATTCCGCCTTCGGCAAATTAGCGGAGCAATACGGCTGGCTGCCGCTCGCGCTGGGAGTGGCGATTGCGCTTCCCGTTCTTTTCGCCGCCGTCGCGGAACGCTGGCTGCCGCGCTAACGAGGCGGGGGCGCTCTCGATGGTTGAATCCCCATGCGTCCCAACACTCAAATAGCCGTTCACGACCGGCAACGGACCGCTGACAGCCGACGCCTTCATTCCGACGTGGCGATCATGACCCAGTCCTGGTCGTCCGGCGCGGAGTAGTAAAGCGCGCCTCCGCCACGATGCTTACCCAGTTCGACCACTTGGCCGGTGCGGGGATCAAACTGGCGTAATTGGAACGGAGCCTTAGCGTCTTCGGCAAGCGTCAGTTTATACGCGCCCTTGCGCCCGCGCACGTAGACCAGGTATGTCCGACCTGGGTCGGCCAGCAACCAATAGGCTATCGCGGGCGGGGCTGTAACACCCTGCTCTTGCCGATCGTTATCGCGTGTGGCGGCTGCGGAGATGAGATCGTCGTGCGGCGCCAGTTTCCACCATTCCAGCCCCTGAAACGCCGACCGCACCAATTGGACCTGCCGCTCCCAATCGGCGTTGCGCGGGTCCTCGACGGCAAACGGGCCGGGATGACGATGACCGCCAAAATACGTGGAGCCAAAGCCCGTCACCACGTAGCCGCCCGCCATGACGATATCCCAGGTGGCGTGACGAATGGCCTCGATCGTAGCGCTATTCGGTTTGTCCGGCTTGCCGTCGCCATTTCGATCGCGCAGGTAATACGCGTACTCACCATTCACCACGGGCTTGTTCAACAAACGCGACAACAGGACGCGCTGATGCAGTTGATGGTAGTTCTGCTGGTAATCCGCAAAACTCATCCACGGCGATTGGGCAAATTCGCGCACACTCCCGTTGGCGTGCATGGGGTGGATGCCAATCATCCGCCCATGCGGGTCTTCCTTGCGCAGCAGGTCGCCCAATTTCAGAAAATCGGCTTTGACTTGTTCGGGAGTGCGGCCCGCCTCGCCGATCTCGGCGTGCCATTCGCCGGAAACGAGAAAATACACGTCGAGCGCGCTATATCGGGCAGCGATATAGCGCACGTACCGCCGCCGCGCCTCGTCCGAGGCAAACCGACTCCATGCATACGGCTCGCGCTCTCGTTTATCCCCCCACGCCAACGCCAGCCCACCAACGATTCCCTGCGCATTAAGGAACCGCAGGCGTTCATCCACCTCTTGCCAGTATGCAGGATTGATGCGCTCCGCGGTCAAGTCTGTAAACGGCGGCCCCCCCGCGTTGCCCCAACCCGATTCGCTCAACAACATGGAATGAACGACGTTAAAGCCCTGCCCCGCGCGCCGGCGAATGTAGGCTTCAGCGGCGGCGCGGTCATGCTTCTCTTGGGCGTTGTCGGTATAAAGCGCCCAGGCGGTGTCGCCGAAAAACCAGAATGGGGTTCCATCCTGTCGCTGGAAATGCCGGGGAGATTGCGGCATGGGTTGAACGCCCCCGTGCAGGTCCGACTTGATCACGGTGAATTCGCCCGTCTGCCCGTTCAGCCCCGCGTCAGCGCTTTGCAACGACCATTTCCACCGGCCGATTGTGTCGGGCGCGAAGCGGAACCGCCACGTTCGTCCGCCGTCCCAAAAGAGCGGCAAGGCGCGGATGGTCTTACCGTCAGGCTCCGTCAACGCAACGACGGCCGAAAGTTGCACGTAGGGGTGGTCATACTCGCCTGCGTGCTCGAAAGACTGCTCGTACAAGCCATACTGCGAGACGTCGGCGCCCGAAGCTACGGCCGCAACGGTGAAGACAAGAAAAAGATGAGTCATGACCTGCGGACGTTAGAGGAACCAATCACCAAGAAAAGCGAATGGCCCGATACGTCGGAGACGTATAACACCAAGATTATACACGCGATGGCGCGGAACAAGCAGTTCTACGGCGACGGGAATGCAAGTTATTTTCAGTAGTCCCAAACCTTGAAGCAATCATTAGCTGGCAAGGCGTGGCGGGGCGCTGGCCGCAACCGATTTCACTTGCGGCCAGCGTTAACAATATTATCTCACTGCGGACCCCGTGGATTGCTTGCCAACGTTGCAAGGTCATTAACCTGAACACCCTTCGCTCACGACCCTGCCGCGACGCGCGCCGTCAGCGGCGGAGGATCTTGAAGGCGCAGTCGCCGCCCCAGCCTTCCTTGATCGCTAGTTTGATATAGAGCATGGCGAACGGCTCCAAATACCGCGCGATCGCCAGGGGGCCCGCGTCGTAAGCGTCAAAACCTAGTTCTTCGGCCAGACGCCGAACGACGTTTTTTGCGTCGCCATCGTCGCCGCAATAAAGCATTGTGGCATTTTCCTCGCCGAACCAGGGGTCGGCCATCGCGCCGGCGCTGACCGAGTTGAAGGCTTTTACGACCTTCGCCTCAGGCGCCCACTGGGCAATCTGCTCCGCCGCCGACGTGGTGTGGCCGATATCCAAATGGCGAAAGTCTTCGGTCAGCGGGTTGATACAGTCAATCAGTACCTTACCGCTCAGGTCGCCCGCGGCGGTAATCGCGCTTTCGGCCGCCTGCCACGGAGTCGCCAGCACCACGACGTCGGCGGTTCGTACTGCCTCGCGCGGAGACGCAGCCCGCGTTTTTCCACCCGTCGTTTCGATTTGACGGAGGACGCGTTCGGCTTGTGGGTTGCGAGAGCCGAAGACGACGGAATGTCCTTGGTTGGCCCAACCGACGCCGAGCGCTCCGCCGACGCGTCCGGTTCCCAGAATTGCAATGTTCACGAACTTCGTCTGCAAAAGGAAAGAAAATCCCATGTCATGTCGTCATCATGCCGCACGGCCCGCAAACCGACAAGGCGGCGCCCCGAGTTGGGCAGAGCGATGAGAGTAACAGGAGAGGGAAGGGAGCGAAAAATGAGGATCGAGCGCCGGAGTGTTAGAGTAGTAGAGCGAATGGCCGCCAGAACAGCATTGTGGTGTGCAGGTGCGCCCCAATTTTTCGCTAACGCAACTCCACCACTCCACCACTCCAATCCCACCCCGCTCCCGCCCGTTGTCAAACCGGGCGCCCAGCCCTACCATACACAAAAGGGTGGAAAGGTGCGGCGCCATGGCTACGACGCGGTTGCTGGTGTGTGAACAGACGGGACGTTGGGCGGTAGCGCTACGACGCACTTTGGCTGCTCGCCCGGTTCGCATCTACGAAATCCGTAGCCTTGCCGACTGCCGGCGCGAGATCGCCATCAACCCCGCCAGTTTCGCGCTCGTGGAGGCGACCCCCGCAAACGTTGCGAAGGTGGTCGAGTGGATCGAGCAGATCGGCCGCGAATTTCCCGAGACACGCATGGCGGTCGTCGGCTCGCGCGAAGCGCAACCATATGAATGGGCGATGCGCGAAGCAGGAGCAATCGCCACGGTGTTCTCGCCGCGCCGCTTGGGGCCGCTGGTTCGCATGGCGTGGCGTCACCTTGCCCACGCGCCCGAAGAAGAAACGGGTTTTCGCGAACAAGTCGCGAAGCGTTTGCCGTGGAAGGGGCGGGCAACGGGAGATTGGAAATTGGGGATTGGCGAATAATCGCAGGCGTCTGTTCCGGGCGCGGACCACAGACGGTGTTGTTGCTTTTTCTTTCACGAATGCTTGGGTAAGAAATGACTTTGCCTTCTCTCGAACAGTTGAAAACGGCTCTCAAGGACTTGCGCGATCCCGAAACAGGGCGGGATGTGGTCACGATGGGGCAGGTGCGCGACCTCCAGGTGGACGAAGCGGCCGGCCGGGCCGCCTTCACTCTGGAGTTGACCTCTCATTCGGCGCCGCTCACCAAAGACGTGGTGCAAGAGGCGGAAGAACTGCTGCAGCGCAAGTTTCCGGCGCTCAAAAGCGTGCAGGTCAACCTGGCCGAACATCATCGGCCCCCCGCGCCGCTGGGACCGTTGGGCGTGCGGATCAAGAGCATCATTGCCGTGGGATCGGGCAAGGGAGGCGTCGGCAAGAGCACGATTTCGGCGGCGTTGGCGTATGCAATGAAGCGTTTCGGTTGCCGGGTTGGTCTCTTGGACGCCGACGTGTATGGCCCCAGCATCCCGCACCTATTGGGACTGAATGACCGGCCCGAGGTGAACGAGCAGCAAAAGATCGTGCCGCTGGAGCGAGACGGCATTCGCGTGATGTCGATGGGGTTGCTTGTGCCGCGTGGCCAGGCGGTCGTGTGGCGCGGACCGATGCTGCACCAGTATCTGACGCAGATGCTCCGTGACACCGCTTGGGGCGAACTAGATTACCTGTTCATCGACATGCCGCCAGGGACGGGCGACGTGCCCTTGTCGCTCTCGCAGTTGATTCCCGCGACGGGGTCCGTCGTCGTGTGCACGCCGCAGGAAGTCGCTTTGCTCGACGCCGAGAAAGCCATCAACATGCTCCACACGGTCAAGATTCCCATCTTGGGCATGGTCGAGAACATGAGCGGCTTTGCCGTGCCCGGCACGGGCCAGCGTTTTGACATCTTCGGGCACGGCGGCGCGCGGCAAAAGGCCGAGGAGTTGGGCGTGCCGTTCCTGGGTGAAGTGCCAATCGTGATGAACATTCGCGAGCAAGGAGACGCCGGCCAAGTGGGCGCGGTCTTTAATGACCCCACGACCGCGGCGCCCTTGGAAAGAATCGCCTATCAGTTGGCGAAAGTGCAAGCCGACCAGATGCGCCGCAACCCGCCCAAGCCGCAGTTGCCGGTGCTGTAGCGAACACGCTGGGCACGGCGTATTGCGTCGGCGACCGGCACGGCGCCGCGCAAGTTCTCAAGATGGGGTTTCAAGAAATAGCAAGAGCCGCATGACTTAAGGGGTCGTGCGGCTCTTGAAGTACTGTCGCAGGCGGTTGCTTAGCCGGCCGCCTGACCTTTGGTGGTGGTCTTCTTCTTGGCGGGGGCCTTCTTGCCGCCGGCCTTCTTCTTGGCGGCCTTCTTGGCCGGCGCCTTCTTGGCGGCCTTCTTCGCCGGCGCTTTCTTGGCGGCCTTCTTCGCCGGCGCTTTCTTCGCAGTCTTCTTCGCTTTGGCCACAGTACGTCCTCCGATTAGGAAAGGTTGTAGCGAATCCTCTCAACCAAGCCACCCAATGCAAAACGGTTGAGTGATGTTCGCTAACGTGAAACACAACGCCTTGATGAGTATTTGTAAGCAATCAACAAAATTATGCAACACGTTTTCTCTATAAATCTTCCGTTTTCTTCGCGCCGCTTCAACGAAAGTTGCGCGCGTGAACAAGAAAGTCAAAAGTTCCCTCTTGTGCGCGCCGCATCGCACATGCGCGAGGCAGGGTTGTGTGTTTGAAGTCTATCATTGCTTCCCCATGCGCGCTCCTCCTGGTCGCCGCGCCGCACTTGGTTCAACGCAGCGCGGAAGCGATCGATGACCGGAGCCAAGCAGAGCATCGGGGTACTGTTCAACAACATGGGGTTGTGCCGGTCCAGGTTCGCAGCGCGGCTTCGTGACGTGCGCTACGGCGCGAATGAAAGCGACAACTGCAAAACGTGCGCCGCAACCTGATACGTCGCAATGTGCAAACCAACCGGCGCACGCGGCGCGGCATTCAATACAACGAGATGGCCGTGCCGTCGGCAAGATAACCGGCGGGTTGTGGTTGATGCTGTAACCGCCCCCAGAGTTGGCGCTCCAACGGACGTAAACGCCGCATCGAAATCCACTGCCGCGAAGTCCACCGCGCACGCTGCGCTGGCGAGTCCGGCGACCACGACGTCAAGATCTCGCGCCAAACCTGCGACCCGCGGGTGCGACGAATGTGGATCGGATCGAAGCCGTACCAGGCGCGTGATGGCTTAATCACCGTCGCCCGATGTTTGGCCGCCAGTTCTCGCACCCGCGCATTCAAAAGCGACGAGCGCGTTAAAGTTTCCTCCAACGTCAGCCGACAGCGCGGAAAGAAGATCGTGCGCAACAGTAGAAAGCGTTGCGACGTAAGCGATTGCGAACTCTCCAGCGGCAACTCGGTGACGATCAAGGTCGGCGCCAGGCGCGCCAGGCGCGTCAGACATTCGTCCACCCAGGCGGCAATTTGTTCGACCGAAACGTCGTATAGCAGGTCGTTGCCAATATCCGTAACCAGAGCCGCGGTGGGAGCTGGCGACCGATGCCGCAGATCGCGCCATAAACCGCAATCGAGGATGCCAGGCAACACTCGCCCGAGAACGCGCGAAGTCATGCCGTAGGAACGCCCATGCCCCAGCGCGGCCATCACGTCGAGCGGGCTTCCCCAAAGCAAGCGGGCCGTCTCGATCACCACGGGTAAGTGAATCGCCAAGTTGCTCGCCCCGACCAGGACGACCCGGCGCGCGGCAGTCGGGGGCGCAGCGTCCGAAGGGTGTGGTTGGCTCTTCCGCGACGGCGCATCCGGCTCGTTCACCAGGAATTACCTCGCCAACCGCCGCGATGATGCTGGAGCAACTGATAGCTTTGGTAGGCGAGAACGGCAAATAAAATCGCCAGCCAAAAGTCTTTCTGCTGGAGGCCGTACACGGCAAGACCGACCGCAACCGCGATCGATAGCATGAGCGAATATTGATATCCGTCGCGACGCGCGAATGCGGTAAACAGTTCGCGGCTAATCTTCCCGCCGTCCAAGGGATAAACCGGAAGCAAGTTCAGCAATCCCCAAAAGATATTCACCACCAGCAGTTGCAGCGTCACGATGTCCAGGTAGGGGTTCTCGATGAAACTGCCGCGTCCGAAGATGATCGGACGCCCAAACAGGTAAAACCCGCTTCTCCTGCCGACGGCAAACAGCACCGCGGCCACCAGCGCGGCCAGGAGGAAACCCGCAATCGGCCCCGCGGCGCTAATGATGATCTGGCCGGCGGTGCTGTTCCCCTTGCGACTGTAGGATTTTGACGAATGGCTATACCCCGGCTCATACCCCGCCAAGCCGCCAAACGCGTACAACGTGATCCACGGCCGCCAGCCAAAGAAGCGGATCGCCAGGGCGTGCCCCATCTCGTGCACCAAGATCGACACGAACACGACCGCCACCCACAGCAGCAGTTGCGCCATGGGCTGCACCTCGCCCCCAAAGCCGCGCGACCCCAATAGTACCGCCGTCAGCCAAAAGAAGGGATGGACGCGCACCGGCACCCCCAGCCAAGAGAACTGCAAATCATAAGGCGTCCGCGACGGTTCAAGTAGCACAAGTAACCCCAGCCATAAGTACGAAGAGCAAAAGGTCCATGATCGAAGGATAACGAGACAAATTCAAGTCCGAACAGCGTGCGTTGTTTTAACCTTGCGCCCTTCGGGGGTCTCTTTTTCTTCTTTCGACCTTTGGACTTTCAACCTGAGAGGTTGTGAATGTTTTGTCAGGCGAGCGCCACCGAAAAATGCGGCATCTAACGAAGCATACCGCGGCGCTTGCGCCGCCGCGACGGAAAGACACACAACCTCTGAGACCTTTCTATTGTTTTCGGCCAAGCATCCAGTCCAACGCATCGGACGATTGGTAGACGAGGGCTTCGGGATAATGGTTAAAGGGGTGGAAGTACTCGAACGTCAAATACCCCCGATAGCCGATCTTGTCCAATTCCTCGATTACCGCCGGCCAATTGGTAGTGCCGTCCAGCAGGGTGCGGAAGGTGTGCAGGTTAAACTCATGCGTGCGCTTGTCCCACTCTTTGAAGTGGATGTTCTGGATGCGTTTGCCCAGCATCGGAACCCAGTGCTCGGGGAACTGGTATTCCATGATGTTACCCGTGTCAAAATGCACCTTGACCCGATCGCTTGAGAAGCTGTCGACAAAACCGATCATCTCTTGCGGGCTGAACAAGTAGCCGTTGGCGAAGATGTTTTCGATGTTCAGGTAAACACCGTTCTTCTCAGCCACGGGGATAAGCTTCTTGACCGCCTCGCGAGCGCGGCGATCGCACACGTCGTTGGGAACGGGTTCTTCGTCCTTGAGCCACGGAACGTACACCGCGCCCGGTACGACCAGCACGTTCTCAGTCTCTAGCAGCCGCGCCGCCTCGGCCATGCGAGTCGCCAACTCAACCCTTTTTGCCGCTTTTGCGGGTCGTTATTACTGAATGCGTAAGGCCAGAACAAAAACGAGCAGACGCCGCTGACGGCTATGCCCGCGTTCCGCGCCAGGCGGCCGATTTCCTTGATTTGCGCGTCGCTGGACTCAGCCGAGAACTCGCCTTCCAGGTCAAAGTTGATCTCCACGCCATCAAAGCCGGCGTCTTTCGCTAGTTCAAAACATTCCTGAAGCGACCATTGCTGCGGGTAAGGAAAGGCCCACAGGTTGATCGACTTCTTCATGGCGTACTGCTTGGCCGCTTCGCGGCGCGCCGGCCGGGGCTTGGTATCGTCCGCTGCGGCCTTCTTGCCGCCGAACTGCTGGGCCAGCACACCCGCGCCGAAAGCCGCGGTATATCCCAACAGCTCGCGCCGGCCCAAATGCGGCGACGAAGAGTTCCGAGATGTTTGTTCGTTCATGGCGTTCTCCCCCGTGACTGGGGCGTGCGGTTTCGGTTGTCTGGGTGACGTACTCGAACCGTCTTATCGTGGGCGACGGAATGAGCGCTGTAAAGACCGGCGCCCGAGAGGAGAGGCAACGTCGCAACAGCGCGCGGAGTTCATGCTGGTCGTTTCCAATCCAGTTGATTGCATTTGGACCGGCGCCGCGGCGACGATCCAAGGACCAGCGCGCAAAAAACCGCCGTCATCCAACCGGGGATGACGGCGGTCGATGGCCACCGATGCTGTCGAATCCGACGGTCCGGCGCGCGGCCCGATTACGTCTCGCCAGGGACGTTTAGACCCCGGCGCGCCCTCCGTGCGCCGCAACAGTTTGTTCCGCCGGTACGCCCACCGGGCTCGCGAGGCGCCCCGAAAAAGGGTGAGCCGAGAACGGAACATGGTTATCCAAGCCGACCACCTCCAGACGCAGGCCCACCTGCTCGAAGTCTCGTTCCAAGTCGTGCAGCTTCTCCATGACGCTATGATCGACCAGCCTGGTGCGAGACAGGTCAAGAATCACGTTGTTATTCTCATGCGGCCCCAGTCGTAGGAGTTGGCGGCGGAACTGGATCCAATGCGTGAAAATCGCCGCATGCCGGGCCTGCACCGTCACCGTATGATCGCCGCTTTTCTCGACATTCAAATACGGCTTGAACACCGAGCGGACCGGGACCCCGCGGAGCAGGTGAATCAAGAGCTTCACTCCCACGCCAATCGCCACGCCCACCAGCAGGTCCGTGGCCAGCACACCGACCAGCGTGGCCACGAAGATCACCAGTTGTTCTTTACCGATCTTGTAAACGTGATAGAACTCGCTGGGATGCGCCAAGCGGAAGCCCACGAACACCAGCATCGCCGCCAACGCCGCCAGCGGGATCAAGTGCAAGTACATGGGAATCAGGGCCACGCAAGCCAACAGGAACACGCCATGCCACAAATTGGCGAACTGCGTTCGGGCGCCGTTGTCCAGATTCGCCTTGCTACGCACAATTTCGGAAATCATCGGCAATCCGCCGATCAGCGAACTGCACAGGTTGCCCACCCCGACGGCCAACAAGTCGCGGTCAAGATTGGTTTTGCGCTTCCAGGGGTCGATAATGTCAATCGCTTTAGCGCTCAGCACCGACTCCAGACTACCGATGGCGAAGAACATAAACGCCCACTTGATGGCCGTGGGCAGGGTCTCGCTATGGGCAAACACGGAAAAGTCGGGGAAGGCAAGGTAATTGAACATGCCAAAAACACGTTCCGGCATGTTCACAAGGTATTTTTCTCCCAAGTAAAACTGTTGACCGCCCACGGTGTAGTTATGGTTCTCGGTCAGGTGCAGGCACATGCCCGCGGGGACCGCAAACAGCAGCACGATCATGGGTCCGGGGATGGCGCCAAGCGCCCCGTGCAATTTCTTGATGCGGGGCCAACTGAACATAATGATCACGCTGAGCACGCCAATCATCGCGATGGCCGGGTTCATGGTCATCAGGAAATGCGGGATTTCGCGCAGCAGTTCCAGCGGCTCGCCTTTGGCTTCCACGCCCAGCATGACGGGAAACTGCTTGGCAATGATAATCACCCCGATCGCCGCCAACATGCCATGGACGGCCGAAAGCGGGAAAAACTCGCCCAAGGCGCCCGCTCGGAGCAGCCCAAACACAATCTGCATCAGCGCCGCCACAACCCCCACGGCCAGGGCCATGCGGTAGGCGGTCATATCGGCCTGGCTAAATCCGCCCAAGGGGCCGTCGCCCCCAAAGGCCTCGACCGTGCCAAGCACAATCACAATCATCCCAGCAGCCGGACCTTTAATGGTCAGTTCCGAGTTGCTAATGAACGTGGTGACCACCGATCCCACAATGGCGGTGAACACCCCCGCAATGGCCGGAAAGCCCGAGGCAAGGGCAATGCCTAAGCACAACGGCAAGGCGATCAAGAATACGAGGAATCCCGCGACGATGTCGTTGGAGAAATACCGGACGAACCCGGCCGCGTCGCCTCGCGGGGTTTCAATAACCTTGGCTTCGGATGAAGAATTTTTTATGGATTGAGACATAGCTTGTTCGTGTGTGCAATAGAGTCGGAGAAATACGGTTCGAGACGATACCCGCAGCCGAACTTGCGCAGAGGTTGCGCGACGACCTGGAAAGACCGCCTGGCTACAAAGGTTGGCGCGAGGTTAAAGGCGTGGCCGAGCTAGTTCACTCGTCCCGCGCGATCCGTATCTCGGGCGGAGGGATCGGATAGAATCCGATGGTTGCGGGCTTACGCGTCCCTACCTGTTCAGAAGGAGCAGCCCGGGAAGGCGCCAGCCCCTGGCGCGATTGCACAATTTCTACGGCGGCATGATAACGAGAGGCGATTCCCGGTTGCGGCCACAGGCCGCCGCCCAGGATTAAGAGCGCGAGGCTCAATACGGCGAACCGCTCCGCAGGACGGCAATTAAGGGGAATCGAAGCCGTGCGCCGCGTTCCCGTAAAAATGCGAAAGTACGCATGGATGATGGCAATACCGTTCAGCGCCGCGGCAATCACCACGGTCACGCCAACATACGGATAAATTTGCACCACCCCGTCCACGAGCAACTCGGTTCCCACAAAGCCAAATGTGCCGGGGAAGCCCACGCTCGCCAGTCCCGTCAAGAGGAAGAACGCCGCAAGCATAGGCGTGTGTTCGTGCATCCCGTGATGTTCCGCGAGCGAAACGCGGCCCGTGCGCCCTTCCATCGACCGCAGCACCAGGCCAAACCCCGTCAGCGCCAGCCCCACCGAGAGCCACACGCACAAGGCGCCGGTCAAGCCAACGGGGGCCGCTGTTTCCAAGCCAACCAACACCAGCGACGAATGGCTGAGAAACAGGTAGCAGAAAAACCGCCGCGCCTCGCGCTGCACGAGGGCCATGCCGGCGGCGTAAACCGCGGTGAATAGGGAAATCAACGCGATGCTTCGCAAAGCCCAGTCCGGCGCGATCGGCAATACCAATCTCACCGCCGCATAAGCGCCAATCATGGGCGTGACAAACAGCAAGGACGTGCCGAAGCCGGCTTTCTCGAAGAGATCGGTCATCCAACAGTGAACCGGAACAATCCCGCTCCGCAACAGCACCGCGGCCGTGAGCAACCCGACCGGCAGGAGTGAGTGGACGGGTCGCGGGCCTTCCGTCTCGACCAAAGCCCAACCGGCCACCAACAGCACGACGAACACGGACATGTGGATCACATAGACGCGCGACGACTTCTTACGACGCCGCAGTTCGATCCAAGGCGGGATTGCGCCGACAGCCAGCAACGCAATCAGGCCCCACGGCTGCTGACAACTTAACGTGGCCAGGAGGATCGCCTCAGAAATCAGCATCCAGACCGAGGAAAATCGGCGCACTTTGGTCCGCAGCGTCGCCAAGGTCGTCATCAGGTACAGCAACGCGGCCAGCGGCAAAAGCGGAGCGCTCAATTGATCGATCACGAAGAAATCTTCGCCGAACACCTTGGAGGCCAAATCCCAATGGTCATGCGCTTTGGACACGTGCAGCCAGTGGAAATCCTGCCAGGCGCCCACGGCGCAAGCCAGCGTCAGGGCGGCAACCACGATTCCGTGTTTCCGCGCTTGTTCCGCGTCACGCTGGCGACTAACCCAAAGAGCGCCCAGCAGCGGCGCCAAGACCGACATTTCCAGCCAGGGCAGGTGCAGTTCGCTCATTGCAGTTTCTCCAAAGCCTCTGGCGAAGGAAGCACGCGATCCAACTCGCGGGACCGGTCCCCCGAAAGGAAATTAGTCCACTTGCGCTCCATCGCATCGCACCAGCGAAAGACCCGGATCACCGGGCGGACAACATAGTCGGCGAGAATCACGTCCAGATAACCCCGCTCCAACGCAAAACGATACAGCCACATGCGTAAACCGTCGGGAACGATGCGGCCCCAACTGCGGGGCGAGTTCGCCAGACGCTGGCCGATGGCGTTCTCCAGCGTGGCGTAATCCCGGAGCAGGGTGGGCGCCCGCAAAAGTTGCAGAGTTCGTAAACAGGCATGACCGATGATGTGCGTCAAAGCGATGTAGGGCAGGCCCAGGCCAATCTCCACCACAATGATTCCCACCTGCGTCGCCGACGAAAACGCCAACGCGCTTTTGACGTCTGCTTGGACACGGGCCGCCATGGCAGCGATCACGGCGGTCAGCAAGCCCACCGTAATGATCACCACGCGCAGAACGAGGGATAATTCCAGAATCGGCAGCGCCCGAAGCAACAGGAAGGCGCCCAAGTGAACCGATAATGCGCCGTAGAAAATCGCACTGGAGGGCGTGGGGCCTTCCATCGCCCGCGGCAACCACCCCGTAAAGGGAATCAAGCCTGATTTTCCGGCCGCCGCCACGAGCAACAGCGAACCAATGAACAGCGCCTGATGCGGCGTTAGCGCCGCTTGGCCATCAGGCCAAGTGTGGGCGCCAATGAGTCTGTCGAAATCGCCGCCGCCCGTAACATGGTGCATCGTCAGCGCGGCGACCAAAAACGCGGCGTCGGCGACGCGATAGACGGTCCACACCCAGAGTCCATTCCGCGCCGGAGCCGCGCGATCCTGAAAAAACGCCACCAGCAGGGCCGACGACAGCCCCACCAGTTCCCATCCGAAAAACAGCGTCTCGATCGTGCCGGCCAGCGACGTGACGATCATGCCCAGCAGGAACAACGCGTAGAGCAGGAAGAACCTTTGGCGGCCCGGTTCACGCAGCAAGTAGACATTCGCGAATGCCCCTACCGTGCCGCACAAGAGGTACGACAGGATCACAAAAGGAACCGAGAGCCGATCAAAGACGAACTCGAGCTTGAAGTGAAATTGCTCCTGGGGAATTAACACCCACTCGCCCAGTTCGATCGCCACGTGTCGCGTATCGACGAGCAGCATCAGGGCCAGAATGGCTATTGCCGCAAGCAGTCCCACCACGACCGCGGTTTGCGTGAGCCGCGCCATGATCGGCTCGCCAGGCGCCCGATCGAACAAGAGCGCCAGTCCCAACACCGCAAGCAATACGGCCGGAGACACGACGACGCAGATTCCCAGGAACATGAATAATGCTGAGTAGTCCATCAGACTGCCCCCTTTCCATTCCCGGTTGAGTTAGGAAGTTCCGCCACGTCGCGCCCGGACCGCACGCGCGCAAAACCCAAGTGACCTCGCCACCCGCGATACCAATCCACCGACGACTCTACCTCCGGCACTTCCGTTGTTCCCGGCCGGTATCGCTCAAAGCGATTGTTGCGGAACAGATGAATATCGGGCGAATCAGGGCTAAGCGTCGCCAGATAAACCCACTCGTTGCGGCAAAGCTGCGCGATGGCGGGGTGCTCGTCCATGAACTTCAGCATGGCTTCGGGCGTAGTCTCGATGACAAATAACTGTCGAAGGGGTTCGTGAATCTCGACCATCTGGTTCGACAAACCCGGCCGCAAGTCGCTGGCCGCCCCGGCCATCACCCCCAGAAGCGACGTGACGTTGTGCGGCAACTTGGTGCCAGAGCCCCAACCCGCCGGATCGACGCATGAGAAGTAATATTCCAGACTGATGCCCGCGCAAACGGGAATGGCCGCCCGCAAAACGCGAGCCAGGATGGTGTGCTGCTCGTCGTCGATGGTGGGATCGTAGGTGGTGACGAACACGCGGCGGTCGAGAAACAACCCCCGCGTCCGCGACCGCCGCCCCACGACGGTCATGGCGTTGGTGGCGTGGTTGTATTCCGGCCGAGTCTGCGCCAAGTCTTCCGCTCGGCCTTCGACATGCCGCAGCGCCGCTTCACGAGACAAGGTCAGGGGGGCGGTCGCAAACCGGCGGCAGCGCTCGTGCGCGTTGCGTTCCCGCGCCTGGTCAATGACGCGCAGCGTGGCGTCGAAATCACCCTTGTGCGAAACCGGCAAACGCTCCAAATCAAAGAACGTCACTTGGTCGTTGCAGGTGTTGTGAAAGGCGCCAATAAACACCACGTCGTGCGGAATGGTCAAGCCGCGCTCGGCCAAGATCGCCCGCACGCGCGGATCGTTCGCCATTTGCGCGAAGGCGCGGGCGTTCGGCCCCCCCCGGCCACCCGCGCAGGCTCCGCAGTTGTAGGCCGATTCGTGCGGGTTGTTCAGGCTCGACGAGCCGTGCCCGGTGAAGATCACCAACCGCGCTAGATTGGTGACCAGCCCCAACTCTTGCAATTGCCGTTCAACGACGCCCGCCATTTCCTCGACGGTGTAGCCCATCTGCTCTTTTGTGGGGCCGGGTGCGACCCCAGCCGGCCGCTCCAGCCTTAGTTGCGTGACGGTCGGCGGTTGCACAAAGCCCCCGAACTTCTTGCGAACCTGCGCCGTGAGTCGCGGGAAGAGCACGCGGGCCACCATCGGCAACGAAGCCAGAGAGCCGAGCAGCGCCGTAAATACCCCTCCCAGCAAGGTCCGGCTGCCCATGTGGTAGCGATGGCTTGCGGCGCCCAACAGACGGCGCCATTGCGCCCGGCGGCGGTGAGTTTCTTGGTAGAGATAGACCGGCTCTTCCTCGACGTAATGTTGGGGACGAATCACAATCGGGCACAACGGCATGAAGTGAGCGTCCGCCACGCCGCGGTAATACATCGCCACGCCGTAAAAGCCCGCCGCTCCGAAGGTTTCGCATTCCGGCTCGATCTCTTCCAAGTGCCGGCGGTAGGATTCTTCACGGTCGTCGATACAGCAAATCAGTTGAAACTTGGGACGCGGCAGCGTATCGCGGCGGGCGACGGTGGGAGCAAGCGCCGGAGCGGCTTGTCGGATCTGGGTGAATGTTCCCTTGGGCGCCTGGGGCCGGTTATGGATCGAAAGGGCGTCGAGCGCCTTGTGGACGTAAAACCGTTCATAGGCAAGGTGGTAGAGCCGCCGCCGCTCGATGCTCGAAAACGCGGCGACTTCTTCCGCCAGCCGCGCCCATTCGGCCTTGGGCATGCCGTACAAGTCGCGCGGCTGCCAGCCCAGCGATTGAGCCAGTTGAAACATCAAAAACGCACGCTGTTCCACGCTCAGGTCGCTGCTCGTCGGATCGGGAAGCACCGCCTGGCGGGCCGCTTGGCGCAGCTCTCGCAGGTGGCCGTCAAAGTTCAACGTTTCCTTAGCCGCATACGCTAGCGAGAATCGTTCGAGGATCAGCCGCACCGCGAGAAACTGAACCAGACTGCCCGGCGGCGCGGGGTGCGCCACCCGGTCGCCGCGCGTCTCCATCTGCCAAATCATGCCGGCGAATCCGCACAACGAGAGAAGAATGGCGGAAATAAACTTCTCGCGATCTTCTTCGGCCACTCCCAGCAGGTCGAGCGACTCGTCGATGGATTCAAGGGGACCAATCCCATGGTTGGCGAGCCGGTTCAACTCGCGGCCCAAGCCTGCCAGCCAGCGATGCGGCGGGCCGGCCGAGCGGGAATACAAATCCAGGAAAGCGTAGTAGAACCCTTCGTCGCGATGCGGAAGTCGCCAATGGGCGAAGCCTTGATCGAGAAACGCCGCTCCCAACCGAATCAATAACTCGTGTACCGGCTCGTCGCTATCGACGCCAGTGGCTTCCAGCAGGACGTCGCGCACGCGCGCCGGAGGCGGCGACGAGGAATCAGGCGCCGTGGCGTCGTGGGCGCCGTGGTAGCACATGCGCCAGAGCAAATGCAGGCAAAAAGCCTCCCATGTCGCGTCGCTCCACTGCTCGATGTTCGCTTCGTCAAACTTTTCCAGCAACTTGGTTACGGCGTCGTGAGTGCGTCGTTCGGAAGGCGGGACACCCTGCCCGTTGCGAAGGTCGCGCATCACCCAGTGCCGGGTTTTTTCGATGGTTCGCGCCCGAAAGGTCTCTGGCACATGATTGGCAAACCGCCGCAGCGCGTCGGTCTCGGCCACAACCCATCGCAATTCCGCGCGGGGCGCCATCCGCAGCGGGTGCTGAAGCATGGCTAAACGCAGGTGATAACGCGTTCCCAAGAAGCCCACCAACGTATCGGCCTCGTCCCCCAGGTCCTCCAACAACACCGCCGCGAGGTCGTCCAGGCGAATCCGCTCGCGCACCAGCATTTCGCGGTAGTTTTCCTCGGAAAGATAAGGTTCGCAGCCGAAGATCCGCGCGCCCTGGAGCACCGCCTCGTCGAAGGGCAAATCCTCAAAGGCGTGGAGCGTGTTATGGTGGACGAAGACCGTGATTGGCCCTTGCGCCGGCAACAGATGCGCCGCGTGTTCGATCGCGTGTTGCAAAGAAGCGAGTCGCTCGGCCCGATCTTCGTGATCGTGCTGAGTCGCGTCCCGTGGAACGGTGGTTTGCACGGTGGAGGTCAAGTGTGTTGGTGAGTCGCCCAAACGCCGGTCACGAGGCGTTGCCGCCTCGACGTTTCACGACTCCAGGGGATAGACAGAAGTAGCAGTCGCCTGAAGAATTGTATCGGTCACGTTTGCTAACGTCGGCGTCCGGTTCCTTCCGATGCGGCCGCCGCTGTTTTGGGGTGGGAATGATAAGGTCGTTTGGCGTGCCTTATGTATCGGATCATATGCATAGACAAACGCATTTGGGAAGATCATGGGTCGCTTACATTCCTGTAAGGTTGATCTGGTAGCTCCCAGGAGCGGTATCCCCCATCACAAGCGTTGGCAAAGCGTCCCCGAATGCCGCGAGGTGGCGGGCAAGTTTGCTTATGTGATCACCGCATTCCAAGTGACGAATAAAAACGGATTATATTTATTGGAGTTTATGCAAACCCTCGCTGGTCGCTTACAGTTCTGTAAGGGACCCGTACGCGGCGTTGTTCCTCAACGGCGGGGAATTTTAGAATTGCGGTTATCGTTGAGAATTTCTTGCCCCAAGGCTCAAAGGACCGCATGAATATTTTAGTCATCGAAGACGACGCGGCCATCGGCCGAACCCTGGTGCAGGGATTTACCGAAGGCGGCCACCACTGCGAATGGGCGACCGACGGCCACGCGGGCGCTCGACTCGCCGCAGAGCAATGCGCCGACGCCATCGTGCTCGACCTAATGCTGCCCGGCCAGCCGGGGCTGGAGGTGCTCCGCAGCCTGCGCGAACAGGGCGTCGATACTCCGGTGGTCGTTCTCACCGCAAAGGGCGCCGTCGAAGAGCGCGTGACGGGACTCCAGTACGGCGCCGACGATTACCTGGTTAAACCTTTTGCCTTTGTCGAGCTATTGGCTCGGATCGAGGCGGTTTGCCGTCGCACGTCCTCCCGACCGCTGGCAATGCTGCAATGTGGTGATTTGGCGCTGGATTTGACGACCCGCCGGGTGACGCTGGACGAGCGCGAGATCGAACTCACCCCGACCGAGTTCAGCCTGCTGGAATTGCTCATGCGCTACGCCGGGCAGGTAGTCACGCGGAAGATGATGTGCGAACATATTTGGGGCTTCGATTGGGACGGCCCCACAAACGTAATCGAAGTCCATGTGAACCGCCTGCGCCGCAAACTTGACCGCGGACGCAGTGAATCGGTCATTCGCACGGTGCGCGGCCGCGGCTATGCCATTCCTTCAACGTCTTCCGCCTCCACCTGACGAGGCGCCGATCTCGGATCACCTCGGTTCGCGAATCGGGCATCTCAAGAGTCAGCTTGGCTCGGTCCGCTTCCGGCTGACCGTATGGAACTCGATCGTCGTGTTGGGGGCGGCGCTGGCGGCGCTGCTCGCGCTGCGGGAAGCCATGCGTTATACCCTGGAACAGGAAATCGATGACCTGTTACGGGAGGAGACCATTGAACTCGTCCTGGCCGTTCAGGAACTGCATCCGGACCAGAATGCCATCTTTGACGAGTTTGCTCGCAAAGCGTCAGGACACGCGCCGCATGGTTGGTTTGTCCAGTTGCTCGGCGCCGAGGGGCAAATGCTCTGGGAGAGTCCAAACACTCCCAGGTCCATTCGGCGCCGGCCATTCTCCACGGTCCAGAAAGTCGCATTATTCACGCACGACGGCTACCGCGTGGGTCAACGATGCGTCGATGGGGGCACGGCGCCGCCCTATACCGTGCGCATCGGAACGCCCACCGAGAACATTCGCGGCGACGTCAACCGGTTGGTGCGGTTGATGATTCCTATCGGCCTGGCCTTGGCCGCGCTGGCGCCCTTGGGCGGTTATCTCCTGGCGCGGCGAGCCACCGCGCCGGTGCGCCAGATTATCGCCACCACCCGGCGTTTGCGCCCCAGCCGACTTAACGAACGGCTGATCATTCGCGGAACCGGTGATGAACTAGATCAGCTTTCCACGGAGATTAACCACTTTCTGGACCAGATCGCGGGCTACCTGGAGCGGCATCGCGAATTCATCGGTAACGCGGCGCATGAATTGCGATCCCCCTTGACCGCAATCCAAGCCAGTGTCGACGTGACCCTGAACAAGGAACGGTCGCCCGATGAATATCAAGAGTTGCTTTATACCCTTAGCGACGAATGCGACCGGCTCCGCGTGTTAGTCAACCAACTATTGACGGTGGCCGAGAACGATACAGTCGGCCTGGAGCGCCCCACCGCCCCGGTGCGACTGGACGAAATCGTGGAGAAATCGCTCGACGTGTTTACCGCCTTAGCGGAAGATCGCCAAATCGCATTGCAATCCGAGGTGCAGCCGTCGGTGATTGTGCCCGGCGATGCAATGCGGCTGCGGCAGGTGGTCAACAACCTGCTCGACAACGCCCTGAAGTTCACCAATGCGGGTGGCCGCGTAAGCGTCAGTCTGCATTGCGACACGGCCCAGGAGCGCGCGGTGTTGACGGTCCGCGATACCGGCATTGGCATTCCTCGGGAAGAATTGCCGCGCGTGTTTGACCGTTTCTTCGTGGTAGATAAGTCGCACAGCCGCGACGGCGTTCACGGGAACGGACTTGGACTTTGCATTGTCGAATCCGTCGTGCATCTCCACGGCGGCGTGGTCGAAGTCGAAAGTGACCTCGGCCGTGGCGCCCTCTTTCGCGTGAAGGTTCCCATTTTCCGCATTGCCATTGCCCAAGAAGCGCTCCGCGCGGCGGCGCAGTAATGGATCGAAAATGCATTGCGATTGGTACACAAACTGCAAAGGTTGGTTGAAGACCTCTCGCGCACCCAAGACCGGCATCCTCGCTCGGAAAATAAATAGGGGGCGACGTGAAGCCTCTGTAACCAAAAGGAACCAAGACATGGCCGTACGAAAACTGATTCTGGCATGTGTGCCGCTCGCCGCGATCTCGCTGGCTGGTTGTGACGTTGACGTTCAAGACCCGGGAGCGCCGCCCACGGTCGATGTCGAACCGGGCCGCGCTCCCGACGTGGATGTGCAGGGACCGGATGTCGATGTGCGAACCGAAGAACGCACCATCGACGTGCCCAACGTGGATGTGGACGTGACGTCAGAAGAGCGTCAAGTGGAGGTGCCCAACGTAGACATCAATCCGCCCGCGGACGACGAGCGCGAAATCGACAACTAAACACGCTGGCCTGTTTATCGCACGCGAGCACCAGCCTATCATCGAACGTTTCGCCCCACGCCGTCCTGAGATGTGCGTGGTGCGAAGCGTTTTTTTGTTTCGCGGCTTGACGGTTCCCGCCACACAACGTTCATGACACCGCCCCTTCCTCCGGCCGATCGACTTTCCTGGTGTATTCCGCCGGGAGAAGACGACTGGCCCTTGGCGCGTTGGATTGGCGAAGGGCGCCCCCGCCTGTGGTTCTGGTTGAGCTTGGCGGCGCCCGTCTTGGTCTTTCTGGCGATTGTCCCACGGACGCGGCCACTGGGCATTGCGGGTTTGTTGCTTTACGTTCTGACGGTGTTGACGTTGGCGGCGCGTCGCCTGGTCGCCGTGGGACAAGAATCCGACGTGGAGTTGTCGAGCGAGGGCGTCCGATGGCGGACGCCCTGGGGAGAGCGTATATCCATTCCGCGAGAGAAGATCCAGGGGTTTCGAGTCGAGCATTGCAGTTCGAGCCAGCCGCGAAACGCGGCGCTTGTGCTGCTGTTGGAACATGGCTTTGAGACTTGGCCGTTGGACCTTCACGAGCCAGCGACGCCGCAAGCGGTGCGGTCGTTCTTGCTTGAACACATGCTGATTTCCGAGCAGCCTCCGCGCAAAGACGAGTTTTTCGACGAGCGTTACGAGCGGTTTCTCCAACAACTGGACCAAGATCCCCATCTTGACGCATCGCAACGAGAGCAACGCCTGCGTCAGCAAGCGGCAGTCGAGGCCCGCCGCCTTGGTTTTTTTGCCGTCGCCGACGTGGTCGAACGGATCTGGCGGTTCGAAGGGGCGCGATCCAGTTTGCTCGAACTGTGCCGCCGTTGGAGCGAAGCGGCTGAAAGGATTCGTTTGGCGCCGGATTACGCCCGGCCCGAGCAACAGGAACTCGGCGGTTGGGCCATGCGCGTGGCGCTGGAGGCAGCCGAAGAAATCTGGCTGACCGACGGGGCGATCTGTGGTCCGCCTTCCTGGCATCGCGACTTGGCCGCCGAAGTGCAACGGCGGCTACAAGCCGCGCCAGAGATGGGCGAGGTCGTGATCGATGTTCCGGCAAGTTCGTGGCGGCTAAGGTTCGTAACCCAGAAAGATTTTGATCCGGCTACGCTCGTCTGACATGCGTTGGCGTTCATGGGGACTTCGAAATTGGATGGCGCATGCGCCGGATCATCTTTTCCAGCTCCACGCCCCAAAAGATGACGGTGCTCAGGGCAAGGCAGATTCCCAGGTCGCGGAGCGAAAGCGCCGTGGTATCAAATATGCCTTGCAACCACGGAACATAGAGCAAGGCCATTTGTAGCGAGAACGTCAACAGCACCGAGCCAAGCATAAACTTGTTAGACAGCAAGCCTTGCTGGAACAAGGAGTCCCGCTCGGAACGTATCGCTAGCGCGTGCCCCATTTGCGCCAGCGTGAGCACCGTGAACACGATCGTCCGCCAATAGATAGTCTCGGCGCCCGCACGCCAGTACCACCAGCCGGCCGCCAGAGAAATCACTCCCAATAACAAACCGACCCAAATTACGTGCCAACCCATCCCGCGTGCAAAAATGCTCTCGCTGGGCGGGTGCGGCGGACGGCGCATGGTGTCTCGTTCACCCGGTTCGCCCGAGAACGCCAATCCTGGCAAACCATCGGTTACGAGGTTGATCCACAAGATTTGTAGCGGCAAGAGCGGCAGCGGCATTCCCAAGAAGGGCGCGAAGAACATCGCCCACAGCTCGCCCGTGTTGCCCGTGAGAGCATACTTAATGAACTTGCGAATATTGTCGTAGACAATCCGCCCTTCCCGCACGGCGGCCACAATGGTGGCGAAGTTGTCGTCCCGCAGCACCATGGCGGAGGCTTCCTTGGCTACGTCAGCGCCGGTAATGCCCATCGCCACGCCGATGTCGGCCTGCTTCAAGGCGGGAGCGTCATTCACGCCGTCGCCGGTCATCGCCACCACTTCACCTTGCTTTTGCAGCGACTGGACCAGACGCAGCTTATGTTCGGGCGACACCCGCGCGAACACTGCAGTCTCTTTGGAGATCTGGTCAAATTCAGCGGGCGAGAATTTGTTCAGTTGCTGGCCAGTAACGACGGCATCCTGGATATTGCTGGAATGCTCGCTTTCCGTGGGGGCGTGATCCGACGTTTGGGAGACGCCGGCGTCCTGAATGCCTAAACGGCCTGCAATGTTATAGGCCGTGAGCGGGTGGTCGCCCGTAATCATCACGGGTCGAATACCCGCTTCGCGGCAGGTTCGGACGGCCTCCGCAGCCTCATTGCGCGGAGGATCGATCATCCCAATTAGGCCGACAAACACCAAGTGTTGCTCCGCCTCGTCACGCACGTACTCCTCCGGCGTGCGATGAGGATCAGGCCGCTCAAAGGCCACTCCAAGCACGCGCACGCCCTCGGCCGCCAAGTTATCGTGAGACTCCATAATTCGGCGGCGGACGGCGTTGTCCAGCGGCTTCGCTTCGCGATCGTCCCAGTACCGGTCGGAGATTTCCAACAGGCCATCGACCGCCCCCTTGGTAAACGCGACTCGGACGGGGCCATCGCCCCTGGTCGGGGCGATTCGTCGCACCCCCTCGGGCAAGCTGTCAAAGGATTCGACATGATGCACGGTTGTCATTCGCTTGCGATCCGAGTCGAAAGGAACTTCGCTATCGCGCGGCAGGGCTTGCTCCAAGTGGTGCTTGTCCAGCCCCAGTTCCGCCGCCGCCACCACGAGGGCCGCCTCGGTTGGATCGCCGACAATGCGGTACTTCTCGCGCCGGTCTCGGTCCGGCTCAATCGTCGCGTCGTTGCACAATGCTCCGCCCAATACGAGCAATGCTAACGAGGAATGCTCGGTCAATTCCCGAGCGTTGTCAGGGCGTAAGCCGGCATTGACTTCCTGATCCTCGGAAAATCGCTCCATCACATCGACCCGCCGCCCCGCCACGTCCAGCACCGTCACGGTCATTTCATTGAGAGTGAGCGTCCCTGTCTTATCGGAACAGATGGTGGTGACCGATCCTAGGGTTTCGACGGCTGGCAGCTTGCGAATGAGCGCGTTCCGTTTGAGCATGCGCTGGGCGCCCAGCGAAAGCGCAATGGTCACCACCGCCGGCAAGCCCTCGGGCACGGCGGCCACCGCCATCGCCACCGTAGTCAGAAGCAACTCTTGGACGTACTCGGAGAATTCCCGATCCTCTGGGCGGCGCGCGAGACCGACAAGGAAGATAATCCCCACGATCACCAACACCACGGCCGCCAGCGTCTTACCCAGTCGATCCAGTCGCTTCTGTAAGGGCGTCGGTTCGGCTTCGACCGTTTGCAGCATCTCGGCGATGTGGCCCAGTTCGGTGTTCATTCCCGTCGCGACCACGACCATCGAACCACGTCCGTAGGTCACGGCCGTACCCTTGTGAGCCATGTTCTTGCGGTCGCCCAGCGGGGTTTCCGCGTTGCCGACAAAGCGCGTGTCTTTCTCGACCGGTTCGGATTCGCCGGTCAAGGCGGCCTCTTGAATGCGCACATTGGCCGACTCGATCAATCGGCCATCGGCCGGGACGGCGTCGCCGGCTTCAAGCAGCACCACATCGCCGGGGACCAGTTCGGTGGCGGAGACTTTCTTCGTCTCGCCGTCGCGATGGACTTTGACCTCGGGCGTCGAAAGCTTCTTGAGTGCGGCCATCGCTTTTTCAGCCCGGTATTCCTGGCGAAAGCCAATTGCCGTGTTGAGAACCACAATCGCCAAAATGACAACCGTGTCTTCCGCATCACCCACGAAGCCCGAGATAATTGCCGCCACAATGAGCATGATCACCAGCACGTTCCTGAACTGCTCGGCGAGAATTTTCCACGGGCTTTTGCCGCCGCGGTCGATGAGTTCGTTTAGCCCGTACTGCGTCTGCCGCCGCGCGACTTCGTCTTGCGAAAGACCTTGCTGAGCGTCGGAATTCAGCTCGCGGAGAACATCGGCGGCGGATTTTTGGGTCCAAACAGACACAAAGGCTTCCTTAAAGGCGAATGATCAGCGGCGGCCGTTCCGCCAGCATCGACGTCACGGGCTTCCTTGAGTCCCCTAACCCCGCACCTTCTTCTTGATCCCTGGGGACGGTCCCGCTTCACGCTTCTTTCCGAGGGCCGCGTTGGGAGCATCTTGCCGAGGCAACCACGCGGCAAGCTCTTTTTTCAAAGCGGCGTGCTGGGGATCATCGGCCAGGTTGATCCATTCCCGCGGGTCGTGGCGGTGGTCGTAAAGTTCTTCACTCCCGTCGGCGTAACGGATATAACGCCAATGGTCGGTCCGCACCGCGTGGTTCTTGCGGCCGTGCGTGGTCAGCGCGGCGCGGTCCCAGGCGGCGGCTGGGTTTTTCAACAGCGGGCGCATCGTTACCCCTTCCACATGGTTGGGCATGGGCAAGCCGCACAAATCGACGAGCGTGGGATAGACATTCAGGAAATCGATCGGCCGATGGCACACGCCGCCGGCTTGCGTAACTCCCGGCGCCACAATCAAAAGCGGCGCCCGCGTGGCTTCCTCCCACAACGAGAACTTCCGCCAGTGTTGTTTTTCTCCCAAGTGCCAGCCGTGGTCGCCCCAGAGCACCACCAGGGTGTTGTCGCGATGGGGACCGACGTCCAAGGCTTCGATCAACCGCCCAACCTGCGCGTCGGCAAAAGCGATGCTCGCCAAGTACGCTTGTACGGCGTAACGCCAGTTCTTCGTTTTCAAGATGGTCGCATGGTCGCCCTGTGGCTTGGCCATTTGCACGCCCGCTGGCGGCACATCGGCAAGATCGTCCTCACGAACCACGGGCAGCGTGATCTCCTCCAAGGGGAATTGGTCGTAATACTCTTGGGGAACCTGCCAGGGCATGTGAGGCCGAAAAATACCGCATGCCAGGAAGAAAGGCCGGTCGTGCTTCTTTCGCAGTTGTTCGATGGCCCAAGAGACGACGCGGTAGTCGTCCATCGCCTCGTCGCGAGCATCGAGGCGGCCCCACACAATGCCGCCGGCGCGGCTGTTTGGGTCGTTGAGTACTTCCTGGCTAGGCTTGGGGTCGCCCGCCTTGCGCAAATAGGCAGTCCACGACGTTGGATCGTCATACCCGCCATGAAAAATCTTCCCACCGCCCAGCGTCAAATAGCCGTGCTTCATGAAGTGCCCCGGCAACGTCGCCACGTCGGGTAAGGCTGGCCGCCAAGGCTGTGAATTCAAATACACGCCCGACGTGGAAGGACGCACGCCTGTGAGCAACGCGGTCCGCGACGGGTTGCACGCGGGCGCCGCACAGTGAGCGTTGGCGAACAACACGCCGCGGGCCGCAAGTCGGTCGATGTTCGGCGTCTGACAATTCGGATGCCCACCCAGGCAACTCACCCAATCGTTAAGATCGTCCACCGCGACGAACAGCACATTTGGCCGAATCATGTCCTCGGCGCCGAGAACCCATGGATTCCATGCGCCGCAACACGTGATTCCAACGGCGAACCAGAACAACCGCGGAAGCAGCATGGTACACCTCGCGCCACGGAAGAAGAGAGAACTTTGTCTGATTTGCCTTCCACGCTATCCGATCCGCAACGACTCGATTAATCCCGTCTGGTCCCAGCAGTCCCAGCCTTCCACCATCTTGCCGTCTTGGAAGCGAATCCACGTCATGCCGCGCAGGAAGATCGGTCGTCCCGTCGCTGAAAATCCCAAGCCGGGGCCGGTGTGCGTACCCGCCGCAGTCCACCGCACAACGACTTCATTGCCTTGGGCAACGGTCCCTTCGACCGTGACGTGCAGATCGGGAAAAGCTTCGAGAAACGGACCGAAGGCGCGCTCGCGGAACTCCTGCGGTCCGCACATGGGGCCGCCCGCCGCCATGCAAACGCCCTCGGGCGACAACAACTCCTCAATCAAATCGCCGCGACGCTCGTTCCAGATCTCTTCGAACCACCGGCGCGCCAAAGCAACATGATCGTGAGCCATAAATCCGTCCTTTTCCGTCAATCAACGTCCCTAGCGCGAAGTGGACTCTTAGGGCGGTGGTGGAAGTTGCAAGATTTTGGAGTCTGGGTCCAAAGGCTGGATTCCCGCGAGTCCAGCGACGGCCAAATGAGACCGCAACTCCATGCACATCGCCGGTGATTGTAGCGTTTTTTTCGCGAAGTCTCATCGACCTGCTACGAGAATCGCGAGGGACGGCGCGTGGCTTTCCCCTCGCTACGATTCGAGCGCCCGTTGGAGCACGGCGCCCGTGGCCGAGCGATCGCAGGCGGCGACTTCTTCGGGCGTGCCGCGGGCGATCACTTGGCCGCCTTCATCGCCGGCGCCAGGCCCCAGATCAATCAGGTAATCGGCCGCCCGCATCAGTTGCAGGTTGTGCTCCACCACAATCAGCGAATGGCCCACGCCAATCAACGCATCAAAACAATCCAGCAATTGCGTCACGTCGGCAAAGTGCAGCCCGGTCGTCGGCTCGTCCAGCAGGAACAAGGTTCGTGCCCGCCGCGCGGATGATAGGAAGCTAGCCAGTTTCAGCCGCTGCGCCTCGCCGCCCGAAAGCGTGTTGGCCGGTTGCCCCAGTCTTAGGTAGTCCAGGCCCACGTCCAACAGCGGCTTGAGCTTCGCTTGCACCTTGGTTTGACCGCGAAAGAACGAGAACGCCTCGCGGGTGGTCATTTCCAGCACGTCGGCGATGCTTCGTCCGCGGTAGTGAATGTCGAGAATCTCCTTGCGGTACCGCTTGCCGTGGCATTGCGGGCAACGCACGTAGACGTCGGCCAGGAACTGCATGTCAATTTGTTTGTAACCATCGCCTTGGCAAGCGTTGCACCGTCCGCCTTCGACGTTAAACGAAAAATGGCTGGCGGTGTAGTTCCGCGTGCGCGCTTCGAGCACGTTGGCGAACACGTTGCGGATTTCGTCAAACGCCTTGATGTAGGTCACCGGGTTGGAGCGCGGCGAGCGGGCGATGGGTGACTGGTCGATCAGCAGCACGTCGTCAATCTGCCCATCGCCAAGCACGTCGTCGTAGGGCGCCGGCTTGGGGGCTTCTTGTTTTTTGCGGCGACACAGTGCCGGGTAGAGCGTATCCTGGACCAGCGTGCTTTTGCCAGCGCCGCTGACGCCCGCGACCACGCACAACACACCCAAGGGAAACTCGACGGTCAGGTTCTTCAGGTTGTTCCCCCTCGCTCCGACCAGCTTGACCCAACCGCGGTTCGTGGGACGACGCTTGCCGAACAACACTCCCCGCCGCCCCGCGAGAAAATCGCCCGTCACGCTTCCAGACGCGGTGAGTAGCTCCTCCGGCGCGCCCTGGAACACCACCTTGCCGCCGCGGTCGCCGGCGCCGGGACCAATCTCGACAATCCAATCGGCGGCGCGAATCACGTGTTCTTCGTGTTCGACCACCGCCACCGTGTTGCCTCGGTCGCGAAGACTTTGGATGGCGCGCACCAGCCGATCCACGTCGCACGGATGCAGGCCCGCGGTTGGCTCGTCTAAGACGTAGAGCATGTTCACCAGGCTCGACCCCAGGGCCGAGGTGAGCGCCGCCCGCTGCGCCTCGCCGCCGCTAAGCGTCTTAAGCGTGCGGTCGAGCGACAAGTACCCCAACCCCACGGCATCCAGATATTGGAGCCTTGCTTCCACCTGTGCCAGAATGGCGCCGCCCACCCGCCGTTCCCATTCACTCGTTTCCAGCGACCCGACAAACGCCAGGGCGTCGGCGATCTTCATGTCGCACAGTTCGGCGATGTTCTTTCCCTGCGCCACGGGTGGCTCGTCCCGCAGTGTCGGGTCAGCGTCACGGGGAGAAGCGTTGCGGGGCGAGGCAGCCGCGGCGCAAGAGATCGTCGCGCCCAGACGGGCGGCCAGCGCTTCCGGCCGCAGCCGCGCGCCGTGGCACTCGGGGCAAGCGCGTTCGCTCCGCCAACGGCTCAGGAACACACGGATGGGCGTCTTGTACTTCCGTCGCTCCAGCCAGGCGAAGAAGCCTACCAGCCCGCCAAAGTTGCGTCCCTTCACGCCTTCATGAATGATTTTCCAATGGCGCTCGTCAAGCAGACGCACCGGGACGTCCACCGGCACATCGTAGTCGGGGGCCAAGGCCAGCAGTTCCTCCAGCTCGTGCGCATAGGCAGGCGTGGTCCAAGGAGCGATAGCACCTTCCCGCAGCGATTTGTCAAGATCGGGAACCACCAGGTCCATATCGATTTCCAGCACATTGCCAAAGCCTTCGCAACGTGCACACGCGCCCAGCGGGCTGTTGAAGCTGAATAACCGCGGTTCGGGCGTGGGGTAGTCTCGCCCGCACGTTGCGCACCGCAACGACCGGCTGAATTCCAATCGTTTCCAGTCGTGGGGCAAGCTTCCACCTTGCCGGTCTGGGCTCTCGGCGGACAGTTGGCTATTTCCACGCGTCTCGACAAACGCTTGGCAGGCGCCTTCGCCTTTTTCAAAGGCGATTTCCAGCGAATCGCGAAGCCGTTGCGGAGTGACGGAGCCAGCCGACAGTCGATCGATCACGGCAAAGACCTCGACCGGCGCCGCCGAGAAGTCGAGCCGCGCTTCGTCCAAGCTTTCCGTGAGATTGATTATCTGGCCATCGATCAAGGCGCGAACAAAACCCTCCTCCTGGAACTCCTGCGCCAGCGCCGCCCACTCTTCCGCCGATGATGACTCGCGGCGAAAAGCGACAAGGAACCGCGTCCCCGAGGCCAATTCCTCCAACCGCGCGGCGGCCGACTGCGGCGAGTCACGGCGCACTTCGCAGCCACACGTCAGGCAAAACACGCGGCCAATCTTGGCGAACGCCAGCCGCAGGTAATCCACGGTCTCGGTCATGGCGCCGATGGTGGCGCGGCTGGAGCGCGAGATGTGCTTCCGGGTGACCGCCACGGCCGGCGGGATGCCGTCGATCCGCTGCGCGTCGGGCTTCTCCATACGCTCGAGGAATTGCCGCGTGTAGGCCGAGAAGCTCTCGATGTACCGCCGTTGTCCTTCGGCGTAGAGCGTATCGAGGGCGAGGCTGGTCTTGCCGCTGCCGCTAACGCCGCAGAACACAATCAACTGCCCGCGCGGCAGGTCCAGATCGACCGCTTGCAGATTGTGCGTCGAGACGCCCCGCAGCACGATAGGTCGCTGTAGCAACGAAGCCTCCTTGTTGTCCGGAAGGGAGCCACCAACCAAACTCCTCATTTTACTACCATGGCCGCGACCCCGCGAGCGGCTCAGTCGCGGTCGCGCCATAGGCCGTGGGGCGGTTATTTTTCTGCAGATCCAACCTTTCGAATGGTCATTCGTAGACCGTCGCACTAGCGAATAACAGGTAGAAGCCAACGCGCCGGGATTGAAAGCTTCGAGGTTGTGGGGCATGATCTAGGCCATTCTTCCTGGGAGCACTGTTTTATGGCCGAAGCGTTGAAGTACACGCCGGAAAATACCGTGGTGACGGGCTGGGACTTTAGCACCGGCGCGGTGAAGTGCGTAGCGTTTGAACTGAGCGGAAAAGTACTGGCCGAAGTCCGGCTACCGACCGACCTCTGGCGGGGCGACGAGCGCGACGGCAATCTGATTGATCCCGGCATCCACGAACTGAACCTGATGCAGCTCGACGGGCAGGCGAGGTCCAGTGTGCGGAAAATCACCGCACAGCTTCGCGACTTGGGCCGCCTGGACGACTGGCGGGCGGGGGGCGTCTCGGCCACACATCACACCGCCGGCCGCATCGACGCCCACTTGACGCAGGTGCGCCGGGCCATCTGTTGGAACGATCAAACGTTGGCCCGTTACCATGCCCAAGGGCTGGAGCGGTTGGGTGGGCAAGAAAAGGCCCGCAAACTGATTGGCGGACCGTGGGCAATTCGCTATTCGTTAACGCACCTGGTCAAAGACGAACAGGAGCTTTCTCCAGACGACTGGCGCCGCACCTACCGCATTCTGCCGCATGGACCGCTGGCCATTGGCTATCTGACCAGCCAGTTTGACCGCATCAGCGTTTCGGCAGCCGCTTCGACCGGGATGATGGATTTGCGCAAGCGGCAATGGAGCAAGGGCATGCTCCAGGCGCTGGAGAACCCCAAATACCGCACGCTCGCCACCCAACAGTTGCCCGCGATCATCGAGGACCAATACGCTTCGATCGGTCCCCTGGCGTCGCACGTGGCGTTGGAGGCGGGGTTGGGCAAACGTCCGCCGCTGGTTTATCCCAACCTGGACGATCAATTGGCGGGCCTGGTGGGCGGCGGTGCAGTCGAAGCGGGCCAAATGGCAATCATCCTCGGTAACTCGGTGGTGGTCAATTCTTCGGCCAGTCAATTGCCGCGGACCGACAACCTCGACATCATGGCCCTCAATTGGCCGGGGTACCTGGTGATGCGTTGCTACACGAACGGCGCCGGGTTCTTCAACCAGGTGATCGGCTATCAGCCGACGTGGACCTCCCGCGACTGGAGCGAGCGAGAGAAACTGGCGGCCGCCATCGAACCCGATCCCCAGCGCGCGATGGTGCTGCCGTTCCCCATGCAGGAGCCGTCGCTGGGAATTGGCGAGAAACAACGCGGCGTGCGGTGGTTCCCCCACGAACCGGACCCCAAGCAAGCGCCGGGGTTGCGTTACCGGGCCGCGGCCGAAGCTTTGGCGTACCTGATCAAGCTAGGGGTCGAGGCTCACGAGTCGGCGGGGCAGCACATCGACCGCGTCAGTGTTTCGGGCGGTTTGGCTCAAAGCGATCTGATGTGCAAGGTCCTGGCCACGGTGCTGGAAAAACCGTTGGAGCGGTTGGAGTCGGTCGAAGGCCCCGCTCTCGGCGCCGCCGCCTCGGCGCTGGCGGGCTACGAGATGGAACTGCGCCGCAAGAAGCGGAACTCATCCGAGTTCACGGTGGCCGACGCCGTAGCGCAACTCGTGCGTTACCGCAAGCCCGTCCTCCCGCACGATCCTTGGCGCGAGACCTACCGCCGCGGCCTGGCGATGTTCAAAGAGCGCGTCCAGCAGGCCGCCGCGCAATAGCCGGGAGGTAAAGTTTATTACGCGACCGGTGAACGCCTCTAATTCCACACGGTCGAAGTTCTGGTCCGCAAATGAAATAATGACTAACGGGAGGGGCGTTTCCCTGACGGCGTTTTCGCCTCGATTTCTCTTCAGGAGACGAGGCGAGCGACCCCGCCCAAATCTGGCCGTTGCGGACCGGCGATCGACACGGTGTAATAAAGAAGAACCGCGGCGCAGTCCTGTTCGCCCCGACGCCTTTCTTTCCCTTGCTCTATACGCGCCGCCTATGGGCCTGCTCGACAAGTTCAAGACGCTTCTCGCCAGCAAGGCCCCTCGACGCGTCGACGTGGATGCGCGCTTCGAAATCCTCCGCCAAGCGGTTTCGGGCACCATGTCCAGTTTCCGCAAGGCCCGCGACCGGGAAACCGGCCGCATTGTGGGGTTGAAGGTTCTCGATCCCGAGAAGATGGAGCTTTTCGAGCAGCGCTTCCGCGCGTTAGGTAAACCGAGCGAAGGCGAAATCGGCCTGGCGATTAAGCACCCCCGCGTGGTCGAAACCTACGACTATGGCCTGACCACCAAGGGCGAGCAGTTTGTCATCATGGAGTTTCTGGAAGGGCCGGGCCTCCAGCAGTTGATCAACCATCGCGACCCAGTCCTGAATGGCCGCCGCGTGTTGCTCATCAAGCAAATGGTCGAAGCCATCGACGCCGTTCACAAGGCGGGCTTTATCCATCGTGATATTTGTCCGCGCAATTTCATTTGTTCCGAAAGTGTTGATTCACTCAAGCTGATCGACTTTGGCCTGACCTTGCCCAACAAAAGGGAGTTTTTGCAACCAGGGAACCGCACGGGCACGCCGCTCTACATGGCGCCCGAGGTGGTGCGACGGCGGTGGACGGATCATCGCGTTGATATCTTTGCGCTGGGGGTCACGGCGTACCACCTTTGCGCTTTGGACCTTCCCTGGCCGGTCCGAGAAACGACGGGCGTCGCTGCTCTGGCGCACGATACCCAGCAACCGACCGACATCTTCGAGAAATGCCCGCGTCTGAACCGCCAGTTGGGCAAGCTAATCATGCAATGTATGGCGGTCGCCGTCGAAAAACGGCCCGAATCGGCCGAGCAAATCCTTCGCTCTCTGCGTAATGTGGAGCAGGACGAAGAGGACCAGTAGCGGGGCGAACGCCGCCGATCAGCGCTACGGAGGCCACAAAACACGGCAACGCGCGCGTCGTCGCACGGCGAGAACGCACTATACGCGGTAAAGTTCTCCGGTTTTGCGGACGAAACAACGGATAGCGAATCGGGCCGCGCCTTGGTTCGGCTCGTTGACACGAAGAAAGGAATCCCATGTTCAACGATTTGCCACGTCTCTCCCGTCGTGCCCATCGCCCTCATTTGCCGCTTCTTCGCAAGCTTGTTCGATTTTCCAAATTCGCGGCGCCGGCGGCGCTATTGCTCGCCAGTCACGACCTTCAAGCCGCCGCTCCAAGTGCGGCCGCCGCGCTCGGCTTGACGCCCATCCAGCGCGACGTGGAATACGATACACCGTCCAAGGCCGACGCCGAAAAGTGCATTATCAAAGCCGAGAAAAGCGGTAAGACGTCTGGCTGGGTCGTCTATGATCAAGCGGGACAGCCGCTGCGCAAGTTCCTCGACACCAATGGCGACAACAAGGTCGATCTCTGGTGCTATTACAAGAACGGCGTCGAGGTTTATCGCGATGTCGATGGCGACTTCAACGGCAAGGCCGACCAATATCGGTGGCTGGGAACCGAAGGTTTGCGGTGGGGCATTGATCGCAGCGAGAATGGCCGCATCGACTCGTGGAAAATTATTTCGCCCGAAGAAGTCACGGCTGAAGTCGTGGCCGCGCTGCGCGACCGCGACGCCGCCCGCTTTACCCGTTTGTTGCTCTCGGCCGACGAGATCAAATTGCTGGGCCTCGGAGCCGACACGCAAAAGAAACTGGAAAAGAAAGTCGCCGACGCCACGGCAGGCTTCTCCGCCCTGGCGCAGCGGCAAACCGTGGTTGGGGCGCAAACCAAGTGGGCTCACTTCGGCGGCTCGCGGCCGGGCATGATCGCCGCCGGCGCCAACGACTCGACCAAGGATTTGATTGTCTACGAGAACGTGGCCGCCGTGGTCGAGACCGCCGGCAAGCACAGCCAGGTGGTGATTGGAACTTTGATCAAGGTTGGCGATGCCTGGCGGGTGATCGACTTGCCGCAAAACCTCGATTCAGCCCAGAATACGTTCGCCGCGGGCGGGTTTTTCTTCCACGGTCCAGGCGCCGAGCAAACCGATCCGGCCGTCTTGCAGGAAGGCGGCGTGAGCCAGGAGTTGCAAGCGCTGATTACCGAGCTGGAAAAGAACCATGCTCCGCTCGCCGCGGCCACCGGCGCCCAGCGCAAGACGCTGCGCGAGAAGCAGGCCGACCTGCTGGAAAAAATTATTGACGCCGCCACCGAGGAGCAGCGCGAGAACTGGATTCGCCAATTCGCCGATACGCTGTCTGAGGCGGTCCAGTCGGGTGATTATCCGGAAGGTGAAAGCCGGTTGGCGTCGATGGTCAAACGGCTGGATGAAGGCTCTGGCGATCAGGAGCTCGCGTCGTATGTGAAGTTCCGCCAAATGACCGCCTCCTACGCGCAGAAGTATCAGCAGCCGGGGGCCGACTTCGCCAAGATTCAAGAAGAATGGCTCAAAGAGTTGGAAGCGTTCGTCGAGAAGTATCCCGCCAGTGACGACGCTTCGGAGGCCATGCTGCAATTGGCGCTTGGCCTGGAGTTCGCGGGCAAGGACGACGACGCACGAAAGTACTACGAGCGGATCGTCAAGAACGATCCCGACGGCTCCCGCGCTAAAAAGGCGGCCGGCGCCGTGCGGCGGCTGGACTCGGTCGGCAAACCACTCGCAATTCGCGGCGCGTCGCTGGAAGGGCGGCCGGTGGACCTGGCCGCGCTCCGGGGCAAGTGGGTCGTGCTGCACTACTGGGCTACCTGGTGCGAGCCGTGCAAGGAAGACATGAAGACCCTCAAGCAGATCCAGGCCAAGTACGCCCAAAAAGGATTAACGATTGTGGGGGTGAACCTCGACAGTCAACGGACCGACGCGGCAGCGTTCCTCCGCGCCAACAGTTACCCCTGGAGCCACCTCTGGGAGGAAGGCGGTCTGGATAGCCGCCTCGCGAACGAACTGGGCGTGCTCACCTTGCCCATGATGCTCTTGATTGACGATGAGGGCAAAGTGGTTCGTCGGAGCCTCCATGTCAGCGAATTGGACAGCGAGTTGGAAAAGGGCATGAAGAAGTAGGTCAAGGCCCGTTCCACCACCCGACGTAAACGACCAAAGCAACCGCCGCACAACTGGCGGCGGCCGTAAGCAAGACGGCGGTTTTCGTACCGAGCGAACACCGCCGCCAATGCGCCTTGCCATACAAGAACGCAGGGCGTGCGCGCAGCTCGGCCCAGTCCAAAAGACAGGCCATGAACCGCAACTCGCCACTCAGCAACGCGGCGCCCAAAAGAAAAATTGCACACCCAGGTCCGGGGGCTGGCATGAAGAATAAGCCCGCTCCGCAGATCGCCGCGCCCCCACCCACGTTAAGGCATCTCCGCCACGGGCCGACGCAAATCCGACGCGCGCGATTCCGCTGGTATCGGTCCATAAAACGGCGTCCCGGCTCGCCGGCTCTCAGCAAACGCCAATTCGTTTCCACGGTCTTCAGCATGGTCGGGCAAATTGCTCCTGATACGAATGCGCCCTAGGATGTGCGGAAGTCACCATCCTAAAATCATGCAATCTTGGCGCCACGCGTAACGATCTTTTGTCGCGAGCCATGCACCTTTTCCTTAGCGCCCACGGCGACGATCGCGCGCTTTTAGACGAGTTGGCGCGCACCTGGCCCACAGCCCCTTCCACACAAAACCATCCCGGCTTGATCGCGGTCGAAGGCGACACTGGGGTGTCTGGCCCATTGCCGCTACTCGTCTTCTCGCGGCAGATGTTGCCCGGGGCCAAGAAGGTAACCGCAACATCGATCCGTGCGTGGGCTGAACAAGTTTCGCACGCCGCGATGAGCAACCTTTCCTATGATCAGCCTTGGCGGCTGCACGTCATCCCCCATTACAACTCGCAAGCACGAACCGACGAAGCGCAACATCTTTCGGCGCAGCCACGCCCGGCACGCAAACGAGCGGCGCGGCCCCGCGAACGCACGTCGACTTCCAATCGCAAAGTTGGCTTGCGGCGATGCGCGTTGATCCACACGATGGCGTTGGCGCTAATGAAGGATCGGGGGCGGCGCTTGGCGCGCCAACTTCACGAAGAACCTACGCCCTGGACTCTCGAAGATTCGCTGGTGCAATTGCTTCTTACCTCGCCTGACACGGGTTGGCTCTCGGTCGCGCCCGCGCCCATGCCTTATACGCTGCGGCAAATGGTCTGGCCATTCCTCGGAGGAGAAGTTCCGCCCGCCAACGATAAGGCGGCTCCCAGCCGCGCCTTTGCCAAGTTGTTAGAAGCCGAGCAGCGCCTAGGGCGCCGCATTGGCAAAAACGAAACGTGCGTTGACTTGGGCGCTTCGCCCGGAAGTTGGAGCTACGTGGTGTTGCGGCGCGGGGGGCGGGTGACGGCCGTCGATCGATCTCCCTTGCGGGACGACTTGATGGGCCACCCCCAACTGCAGTTTATTCGCGGCGATGCGTTTCAGTACGCGCCGCAGCGCCCGGTGGATTGGCTACTGTGCGATGTGATTGCGGCCCCCGAACGCAATATCGCTCTGCTATTGGACTGGATACGGCGCGGGTGGGCCAAGCAGTTTGTGATGACAATCAAGTTCCAAGGCCGCGATGATTACCCCCGCCTCGACCGCCTCAAGGCCGAGTTGCCGGCGCTGGCGACCGAATGGTTTCTGGTTCGGCTAACCGCCAACAAGAACGAAGCCTGCGCCTTTGGCATGACGGCCGCGAATACCCGTTAGTGCGTTGTCCGGCCTTGTAATTGGAGATAAGTCGATCCGTGGATATGCGCTAGCCCCCGGCTCTTGTTGGAGAACCGGGGGCTAACGCCAACTACTCGCTCCTGCAATCAGCCGGGACGATGCGCTTACGCCGACACGCAGGCGCACGGCTCCGTCGGCGCTTCGGCCGAAAAAACTTTTCCAATCGGCACGCAGCGTTCGCCATCGTGCCAGTGCGATTGATTACGGCCGGCGTACTTCGAGGTATACAGCGCCGCGTCGGCGCGTTGCAGGAGGGTCGCCACCTCGTCGCCTTCGCGAGCTTGGGAAGCGCCGCAACTGACCGTCGGCCGAATCTTGACTCCCTCGATATTGATCGTCAGCTTCTCAACCGCCTCACGGGCGCGCTCGGCCGCCCGATACGCGGCCGCTTCGGTGGTCGCCGGCATGACAATGGCGAATTCCTCGCCGCCGAACCGCGCCACCAGGTCGGCGTCGCGCATCGCCGTGCGCAGCGCCAGCGCCACGTCGTGCAACACCTGGTCGCCGACCAGGTGGCCATGCTGGTCGTTGATCTGTTTAAAGTGGTCGATATCCAGCAACGCCACCGAGAACGGCATGTGGTAACGACGCCACTCGGCCAAGCGGCGCGTCAACTCTTCGTCCAGCGCCCGGCGGTTGGGAACGCGCGTCAGCCCGTCGGTCCGCGCCTCTGACAGATATTCCTGAAGCTCTTCCGATTGCCGGTTGAGCCGAACTTCGGCGTCGTCCAGCCGGTTTTGCAGCCGCTGATTGATCGACAAGATTTGCGACAGCAAATCCAGCACCGCAGTGGGGCGCGGCGGTTCCTTGCCGCCGTGGATGTGCGTCGCCTGATCCGCCAGACCCTGCATTTCCTGCCGGTAATTCGCTACGTCCCGATGGAAGGTATTGGTCCATTGCGATAGTTCACCCACCCACTCTCGCACTTGGGCCGCTTCGGGCTTGCGATGTGTATCGTGGCGGCGCGCAAGCCGCATTCCAAAAAAGAATCCAATCCATAGCCACACTGCCCCGCAACCCAAGGCGAACAAAAAGAGCGAAAGCGAATCCACCCGAACTCTCCCCGGCGCGCTGCCGCGTAAGAAAAGCGATGCATTACCCTTCTGATAAGGTAGGTCGCAGTCGCGCGCAGAGCGGTCCCGGCTGAGGAAAAACTGGCGGATCAACGCCGTTTCCCGAATTTTCTCGACGATTTGCCACTTCGAAACGCCAAGCAGCGCCTAGTCGTGGACAGACAGAGCAAGGATCGGGCCGCGGCCCTGTCCTTGTCGTAGTTAGGGCTAGGCCGGATTATTCATCGATGGGTAGGGTGGGTCGAGCAAACCGTGATGCTTAGTTGGTCTGCGCTCGCTTATCGTTTGCCAAGGCCGACTAGGTTGGCAAATCAGACCCGTTCGGTTTGCGCTGACCCACCCTACACGAATAATCCGGGCCAGACCTATTCGGCGATGGGCACGAACCGGGCGCACACCGGCGAGGGCGCCGCGTGCTCGTCGCCAGTCGGATCCAGAGCGCCCGTTTCGGGATCAATGCGAAAGGTAACGATCGTATCGGAGCCTTGGTTTTCCGCCAGCAGCCAACGGCCGGTTGGATCAATCGCAAAGTTGCGCGGCGTCTTTCCCCGCGTCGGCTCGTTCTCCACGCGCGTGAGTTTGCCCGTTTTCGGCTCGATGGCGTATACCACGATGCTGTCGTGACCGCGATTGGAGCCATACAGGAACTTGCCCGAAGGATGCGCGACGATTTCTGCCGTGCTGAACCCTTGGCCTTGCGTTTCGGGCGGCAACGTCGAGACGGTTTGAATCGGCGTCAGCACGCCGCGTTCGGCGTCGTAGTCAAAGGCGGTCGTCGTGAGCGTCAATTCATTAATCACATACGCATGCTTTCCGTTGGGATGAAACGCAAAGTGCCGCGGACCGGAACCCGGCTCGACCGTGGCGGCGGGGGGATCGTGCGGCGCCAGCGTTCCCGCTTTCGCGTCGAACCGATAAACAAAGATCTTGTCCACGCCCAAGTCGGCCGCAAAGGCGAACTTTCCCGCGGGGTCGAGATTGATGGAATGAGCGTGCGGCGCTTTTTGCCGGCTTGGATTCACGCTGGAGCCTTGGTGCTGGATGACCGACGTGGGCTTGCCCAGATGGCCGTCTTCGCCGATCGGGAGCGCGGCGACGCTTCCGCCGCCGTAATTAGCAACCAGCGCGTTCTGCCCGGTCGGATCGACCACCAGATGACACGGCCCCGCGCCTCCCGACGACCGGGCATTCAAGAACGACAATTCGCCAGTCCGCGGATCGATCGCGAACGCACCGACCGAACCGGTCGGCTGACCGTCGAAACTAGGAACCTCATTTACCGCGTAGAGGAACCGCCCGTTCGGGTGCACCGCCAAGAACGACGGACTGGTGGTCTTCGCCGCCAGGCCCCGCGGCGTCAGGGCGCCAGTCTTCAGATTCATCTCGAACCGATAAATGCCTTGGCTTTTACCGCCGGTGTACGTGCCCACGTAGACCCACGCCCGCTGGGCGTCCTGTTTATTCGCCTTAGGCTCGGCGGCCCCTGTCTGGCCGCATGCCGCGCAAGCGGCGAGCACGGCCAACGTTTGGAAGAAAAAAGGAAGTGAGAAACGTGGTTGCGTCATCGGTGCTTGCTCGTTCTGCGTCGAAGGAAAGGAAGTCAACCGTTACTATTCTTCATCAGGCTCAACCGATCGGATCACAACGCCAAAGAGATGACTGCCATACTTGGCGCCGCGCGTGGCCAGTCGCAAAGTTTGAACGCGACGCGCGGCCGGATCATATTCGAGATAGCCGATCAGCGTCGTCTCGACAAAGTTGCGGTCCTCGCGCCCGGGATAGAAATTGTGCTTCATTCGCAGTCGTCCGTCCAGACGCGCTAGGACCGCGGCGCCCTTGCTGGAAACCACGGTGGCCGTTAGCTCCTGCTCGTCGATGCGGTTGCGAGTGGCGTCGTTGCACTCGGTCGAAGGATAGCAGTGGACCAGCATTTGCGCCGCCGTTGCGCGGTCCAGGCGCCACGAGTGGCCCACAGTGGTCGATGCGTCGCCGAGAAGTTTTTTCACCCGCCTACGCTCCAATACAATCCAATTTTCGGCCGGATACGCCTGCCAACTGGCGTTGACCGTCTGGCCGAGACCCGTATCGGCCAGCGGCGCCAAGCCATCGCCAGCATGCTCCAAGTAACGGGCAAACAAGTGCAATACCAGTCCGCCTTCGGGCTTCTCCGGCGCAGGCGACTGCGTTCGGAGCGGAAAGAGCGGTTTGCCGCGCTGCGGCCGAAAGCGGACAATCGCCCGTTGGAGCATCTCCCGCGTGCGCTCTACCTTGGCGGCCTCGGCCACGTGCAGCGAATCAACCACGCGCCCGTGGGGCGCTAGCACGTAGGCATGGACCGTGCCTGAGGAAAGGCCGGCTTCCCGCGCTTCGCGCCAGATGCGGTCCCGCTCGGCGCGTTCTTCGGGCGGCGCGGGGCCGTCTTCGTCGTAGTCCTCGTTGGAGATAAACACCGGCGCGAAGGCGGTGTTGAGCAGTTGAATCACTTCGTTGTTGGAGAGCGGACCCGCTCTCATGGAGCATGCGCCCCCTCACTGTCGGCCCACACCCAAGCGGCCGTCGTGCGTGAACACAAAGATAGGCCGCCCCGACTCTTGCCCTTGCCGCAGCGCGGCGCAAAGGTCGGGCGCCCAGGCGATTTCATCAACCCGGCGTTCGGCGGAGGTGGGTTGCCACGCCCGCACGCGAAGGTCAACCTGCGTTTTGATCGATTCCTCTTGCGATCTAGCGCCGCCCCACGTCAGAGTGACGCCCACCGTCGCGACGACGAATAAGAAGTGCTTCATTCATTGATCTCCCGTTATTGCGCAACGGTCCTTGAAGCAGGTGTTGGACTTGTTTTCGCGCGTTTCCGCCGTGGTTCTCGCTAGAGTTTCACGGTCCATCGTAGCGCCGCCGGCATCGTGGTTCAAGAATGCACTCCGCTTGCCAGCCTGGAAGTTGTGTGAGATATTGGCATCCCGGTTTTCGGTTCATATCGTGAGAAATAGCGCTTCGCGCAATGGATATCTATCCGGCCATCGACTTGCGTGGCGGCAAGTGCGTCCGCCTGCGACAAGGCGACTACAATCAAGAAACCATCTTCAGCGACGACCCGGCCGCAATGGGCCGGCAATGGGTCGCCCAAGGCGCCGCGTGGCTGCACCTTGTGGACTTGGATGGAGCACGCGACGGGGCGCTTTCCAATCGCGCGGCGATCGCGGCCATCGTGGAGACCGTTCGGGCGCCCTGCCAGATGGGCGGCGGCGTGCGCGACGAAACCACCATCCGCCAATTGCTTGATCTGGGCCTGAGCCGGCTGGTAGTTGGCACGCGGGCCATCAAGGAACCGGAATGGTTCGCGCAGATGTGCCGCCAGTTCCCCGGTCAACTGATCTTGGGAATCGACGCCCGCGATGGAATGGCGGCGACCGATGGCTGGCTGGAAACCAGTCGCACGACCGCGGTCGAGCTAGCGCGGCGGTTTGCGCGTCTTCCCCTCACAGCCATCGTCTACACCGACATCGCCAAGGACGGGATGCTGGCCGGTCCGAACCTGGACGCCATGGAGCAGATGGCCCGCGCGGTTGAGGTTCCCGTAATCGCTTCGGGCGGTGTAACCACGGCCGACGACGTCACGAACCTTGCCCAGCGCGGTTTGGCGGGCTGTATCATTGGACGGGCGCTTTACGAAGGAAACTTGACTCTTGCCGACGCCGTGGCGGCGGCCAAGAAACATCGTCCCACCGAGTCCTAGCCGCGACCGAAGCGCCAAGGCGCCGCGCAAGACGACCGAAACGAGAACTCTCCAATTCTCCCAATCCGCCCTTGAGGAAATCCCGGCATGGCGAAAGCAAAAATCGAAGATATCCGCAACATTGCCTTCTGCGGTCATGGGTCGGCGGGCAAGACCTCGCTCGTCGATCACCTGCTGGTCAAAACGGGCGCCGCCAGCGGAACGCCCAGTGTCGATAACGGAACGAGCATCTGTGATTTTGATCCCGAAGAGAAACACCACAAGTACACCGTCGAGGCCAAGCTGGTGCATTTCGAACACCAGGGCAAGCGGTTCAACGTGATCGATACGCCCGGCTACCCTGACTACATCGGCCAGGCCATCTCGGCCCTTTATGGCGTCGATACGGCGGCGATCGTGATTGACGCCCACGTGGGGATCAAGGTGAACAGCCGCCGCATGTTCGAGGAGGCGGGCAAGGCGGGGCTGGGGCGGATCATCGTGATTAACAAGATGGACGCCGACAACATCGACTTTCCGGGGTTGGTGAACCAGATTCGCGATATCTGGGGCCCGCGCTGCGTGCTGGTCAACGTGCCCTTGGGCGCCGGCGCCAATTTCAAGGGCGTGGTGAGCACGCTCAAGCCGCCTTCGGGGGCCGCGGGGGCGTTGCTGGACCCGGCCGAGATCCATGAATCGCTCATCGAGTCGGTGGTCGAAGTGGACGAGACCCTGATGGAGCGCTACTTCGAGGGCATTCCACCCACGGAAGAAGAGTTGCCGGGACTGGTGACGCGGGCCGTCGCCAGCGGCAGCCTGGCGCCCATCGTCTGCGTGTCGAGCAAGACCGATGTCGGCGTTCCCGAACTACTGGACGCACTGGCGCTGTGCGCCTTGCCTCCGGGGGTGCTGCGGCGCACGGCCACCAAAGATGGCGAAGAAATTGAACTCACTCCCAATCCCGAAGGCCCCCTGGTGGCGCGGGTGTTCAAGACGCGCATTGACCCCTTCGTGCAAAAACTCAGCTTTATCCGCGTCTTCTCGGGCACGCTCAGGAAGGACGAGGTGGTCCACGCCTCGGGCGCCCGCAAGGGCGTCAAGCTGGGGCCTCTGTTGGAGGTCCAGGCCAACGAGACCAAGCCGCTCGACCAGGCCGGTCCGGGCGAAATTGTCGCCGTCGCCAAGATGGAGGATCTCCACACCGGCGCCACGCTGGGCGATTACGAGCTTCCTCCGATGAAGTTCCCCACGCCCATGGTCGGCCTGGCCGTGCTGCCCAAGAGCCGCGGCGATGAAACGAAACTCTCCGGCGCGCTACACAAGGTGCTGGAGGAAGATCCCACGTTCCGTATCGACCGCGACGCGCAGACCAAAGAAATGGTCATGACCGGCATGAGCGAGTTGCACTTGCAACTGATCCGCGAACGGATGGCGCGGCGGGAACACGTCGAGGTCGAAACCAAGGAACCCAAGATTCCCTTCCGCGAAACCATTCAGGCCAAGGCCGAGGGCAGCTACCGCCATAAGAAGCAAAGCGGTGGCCGCGGCCAGTTTGGCGAAGTTCACATTCACATGCTCCCGCTGCCGCGCGGCACGAACATCGAGGAGTTCGCCGACAAGCACCACTTCCCCCAGATGAAAGAGTATCACTACGACGAGACCAACAACTTCCTGTGGATCAACTCGGTCGTGGGCGGGACGATTCCCAGCAATTTCCTGCCGGCGATTGAGAAAGGCTTCAAGGAACGCATGGCCCGCGGCGTGATCGCTGGTTACCAGGTTCAAGACGTGGCCGTGAACGTCCACTTCGGCAAGTATCATGACGTGGACAGTTCGGAAGCCGCATTCAAAACCGCCGGCTCCATGTGCTTCCGCAATGTGTTTCAGGAAGCCCGGCCCGCGCTGCTGGAGCCAGTGGTCAAAATGGACATCACCGTGCCCGAGGCGGCCGTCGGCGACGTCTACAGCGATATGTCCAGCCGTGGCGGCCGCGTCTCGGGCAGCGAAGCGGCGGGCGGCGGCATGCAGACCGTGCACGTGGAAGTGCCGCTTCGCTCGGTCACCACGTACAACCGCACCTTGTCCAGCATGACCGGCGGGCAAGGCAGCTACACGATGGATTTCAGTCACTACGAAGTCATGCCGCCCAACGTGCAGCAGGAAGTCATCTCCAAGGCCAAGATGGAAGAGGACGAGGAGGACTAGGAGACAGACGCTCGATACGTAGCGGCGGCGTCCCGCGGCCGAATTGCGCCGCGATTCTCGGCGGTGGGACGCCGCCGCTATGAACGACGAGCCAACCTTGCCAGCCTCTCCTTTCTCCGGCGGAACGCGCCGCCAATCCCTTTCCATGCACGCTCCCCAGCGGGGAGCGGTGACACGATGCCCGATTCCCACTCCGACCGCCAGGCGTTTCCTCGGATTGGCTGGCGAGAGTGGATTGCGTTGCCGGAACTGGGCGTTACGCAAATCAAGGCCAAGGTGGATACCGGCGCCCGGTCTTCGTCGTTACACGCGTGGGAGATCGAAGAATTCTCGCGTGACGGCGCGGCGTGGGTGCGGTTTGTGCTCCATCCCTTGCAGCGCAGCATTGAGCGCACCATCCGCGCCGAAGCTAAACTGCTGGAGTATCGACCCGTGCGCAGCAGCACCGGGCACCAGTCCTTGCGTCCGGTGATCGTGACCCCCATCGTATTGCTCGGCCAGGTCTGGTCGATCGAGCTTACTCTGGCCGGTCGCGACGAAATGGGCTTCCGCATGCTCCTGGGGCGGGAAGCGGTCCGGAATCGTTTTCTGGTTGATCCTGGCGCTTCCTACCTCGGCGGCAAACCCAAGAAGCGCCGCAAGCGTCGGTAGTGGTAGCGAACCTTCGTGGGGCAGGCTTCCAGCCTGCCAAATCCTGTCAACAAGTGGCGGGCAAGATCGGTAGTTCCAAAGTTTGAAGAATGGTCCACGGTCCAGGCGTGGTGTCGCGAAACCGCTTGCGGTTTCGCGGCTTCAAAGCGCACCAGAGGACGAACGCCCAAATTTGGGAACTACGGAAGATGCCCGCTCCACGTCGGGTTCAGCGGTCCGCGGAGTTCGTCGTGGTTTCCTCGCGGCGCGGCGGGGGCGGGCGTTCGTAGAATACTAGTCGAAGCAGTTGCAGCAACAGGAATAAAATGATCGGCGTAAGCAGGTACAACGGCCACAAACGCCAGAGCAGGTGGTGACGAAAGGGCGGGTCCAATCCCTCCACCACGGCCGCCCCAATCAGGCTCACCAATCCCAACAACAGCAGACCACAGCCGCCAACCGCCATCATCCCCTTGAAGGTGGCTTCTTCCGACACCTCATCCTCGTACAACTCGATGGTTCTTCCCCGCGCCAGGCTCCGTTCGACCGCGGCGGCGGTTTCCACGTCGCGACAAGCTTCCTGCCACGCGGGCGAAATCGCCTCGCCTTGGCTGGCGCGCACAAAGTTCTCGATGACCGCCGCTGGCTCGCACCAGTCTTCGCCCACGGGAGACGACTCTCCCATTCCGGGCAGCGAGAGCGACCACGGCGCCCCGCCGGCAGGCATCTCTAGGATCGCTTTGCCCACGGCGCCGAATAGCAGGATACGACCGCCGACCCACGTGTCCGGCGGTTGAAGCGACCACCGAACCAACGCCGGACCTTCGCCCGACATCTGCACGTTGAGATTGCTCCACGTGGGCGATGCGAGGGTTGGTCCCATCGCGCTGATTTTGGTCATGTCGCCCACCAAGGCCCGCACGAGTGCGAGATCGCGCGTAAAGAACCTCAGCACCGATTCGCGGTCGCGATCCCCTGCCAGACGTTCGACCACGACTTGCTCGACCGAGCCGAGTCGTGAATCTTCTCCTCCCCGCGCCACCGCCGCCAGTTGGGCCGCCGCCGGATGGAGACGACCAGGGATCAAGGGGACCAGAGCCGCCTGCGTATCGCGGCGAATCATCTCTAGTTCATACGCGGCGACCACATCACAAGTGGGTGACGCAACCAGCAGCGGGACGGCGGCCTTAGCGAGACAGATCAATTGCGCGCCCCGCTCGGCCGGCGGCCCGGTGGCGACAATCACCGCGTCGGCGTTAGGTTCGTGCAGCAAGGCCTCCCACAAAGAGCGCACGACCGCCCCCGGCGCCAAGGCGGCAATCTCCGGCTCCCAACGGCCTGGCTCGTACACGGCGGTCAGGCGATGCTCGGGATGATCGACCAGGTAGCGAGCCAAAGCGAGCGTGTCGGGATCGACACCCAAGAGTGCAAACTTCATGCTCGCAAGGTACTCGATTCGTGGTCCGGTCAAAAGACGCCCTTCCGGCGGCGCAGCCCTTCAGCAGATGATTACGCCTTGCAACGTGGAGCATCGTCACCAGGAAATGGCCGCCCTTCACCTCTCCAAGCCGTAAAACCGGCGGGCGGTTTCTTCTGTGTGAAACAGCATCTGCTCGCGACGGGTGTAGACCGCGTGACCGGCGATATGACGGGCCAGGTTGATTCCTTGCGGACCATAATCGACCAGCAGGGTTTGCCCCTCGCTGGGAATGCGCATGCCCAGCGCCAGCCGCGCCGCCAGATCACGGCGGCGCAGGTCGGGCTGCAGCAAGCGATTCAGTTTCGCTTCGGCCCGGCAGGTGCGCCAGGCAAAAAAGTGCGGCGCGAAGTTGGTGCCCGCAATGCCAATTTGCTGGATGTAATCGCCCCCGGCCGCCGTCAACACGTCATCGGGCGCGAAGGGAAACCCGGCCCGATGCATGGGGCAATTCGGCAGGCAGCGATGGTGGATGAAGTGCAATAGCTTGGCGTACCCGCCCTCGTCCCATCCGTAGCGAATGGGAGTCCCCAAGGTGACGATGTCGAGCGCCGTCGTGGCCAAAGGCCGAGCTTCGCCGTCAAAGGCCGATTCCACGCGGCGCAGCAGTTCGGCGGCGGGGCCTTTGCCCGCGTAATAGGGGCGTACCGCGTCAAAGAATGTGCGGCGCGGCGCCGGATCGGCGCCCAAAATGTTGGTCAACAGGGCAAAGGCGTTGCCGCCGTGGCTATGGCCCCAGAGCAACACCCGGCCGCCCTCGAACGGCTGCTCCACCAGTTCGTCCAAGAGCCGCAACGCGGCATCGGCCCGACCGATGTGATGATTCTGGCTCGACCAATGGAACAACCGCACAGGAATGACGGGTTCTTTCTCGCCCGCAAGCGATTGCTCCAACTCGGCCGCGAAGCTTGCGGTAAAATTCGCCAGGTCCCCCAGGAGCGCATCGATCAGGGCCTTGTGATAACGGCTGGCCCAGGAGCCGGCGCCCGGCGCCAGGTGACCGATGAGGCGAGCAAACCCCAGCGCGTCGGTGCCGGTGAAGGTGCCGTGGACCAGGTAGATCGCGCGCACTCCCGCGGCGCGATAGCAGTCGCCCACCGCCTTCATGCGCCGCAGGCGTTCCTCGGGATCTTCGGGAGGCGGCGGTAGCGTAAGGAACTCCGGCGCAAAGGCGGGCGGCTCCGCAGAATAAACCTGATGGCGAAAGTTGTTGTGCCGCGGCATGTCCGAGTCAAACGTCCCGCCCGCGCGCGCGGAACAGCGGTTCGGTAGTGGAGAGATCGGATTGCCGCTCTCCGCGCGGCGCCGCCACGGGGCCGCGCATGCAACGGGCCTGGCGGTGGCATTCTTGCATCCGCCGCGCTACCTCGGCCAGCAGGGATTCGTCATTCCTTTCCGCGGCGTCGGCCGGCATGATCGCGGAGCCTATGCAAACGCAAATCGTCGTGATGCGAGGACAACAACAGTTGCGCGGCAACGAGTCAAAGGCTCCGTCAATGCCAACGGGCAAGATCGCCGCCTGGGAGCGTCGTGCAAGCGTCAGAAAGCCTGGCTTGAGCGCCGCCAACTCGCCGTCACGGGTGCGCGACCCTTCGGGAAAGATCAGCACCATCTCGCCCCGTTTGAGCCGCTTGAGCGTCTCTTTGATGCCCGCCAGGCCGGTTCCTTCGCGGTCGATGGGAATAGCGTCGTAAAACTCAATCAGTTGGCGGAAGCCGGGAATGTTAAACAGCGTGTCGCGCGCCAAGTAATTCATGGGCCGGTCGCTGCACAAGCCGACCAGCACCGGGTCAAAGTGACTCTGGTGGTTGGCGCACACCAACACCGGCCCCGACGTGGGAATATGGTCGCGGCCGGCGCAGCGCATTCCAAACGCCGTGACCCCGACCAAGCGCGCCAGCATTCGCGCGCCCGAATAGCCCCAGCGTCGAGCGACCGACCGCGTCGGAGGCGTGGTAGGAGACTTGAGCATGGCTTCTGATCCACCAAGAGGGAACAGGAAGTCCAGAGCGGCAAATCCGAAGCTCGTTCAAACCGCCTTCAACGGCGAATTTTGAACCCGAATTGGTTTCCAGGAAAGGCTGCGGCTTTGGCTCTCAATTCTCGAACTGTGCTTGCTTCACAATGGTTTCCAGCCGCGTCACAACTTCCTCGGGAGTGAGGCCGTCGGTGCAAACTTCGATGGCGTCTTCGGCCTTCATCAACCGCCCGACGGGACGTGTTTGGTCGCGTCGGTCGCGTTCGTTTTGATCGGCCAGCACGTCTTCCCAAGCGACCTGCTGCCCTCGCCGCCGAAATTCCTCCACGCGGCGGCGAGCGCGCTCCTCGGGCGACGCAGTGAGAAAGATTTTACACTTTGCGTCGGGAAACGCTACCGTTCCCTGGTCCCGTCCCTCGGTGACAATATTTCCCCCAAGAGCGATGCGCCGCTGCTGCGCCACCAGATGGCGCCGCACTTCGGGATTATCGGCCACGTGGTGAATGGCCGCGGTCACTGCGGAGGTGCGAATTTCGTTCGTCACGTCCTCGCCGTCCAAGAGCACGCGATCCCCGGTGAACTCGATTTGCACTTCCGCGGCCAGCCGCCCAAGCGACGCCGCGTCGGCCCACGGTGCGCCGCGGCGCATCGCGGCCAGCGCCACCGCGCGATACATGGCGCCGGTGTCGAGAAAGCGGAATCCCAACCGCTGCGCCAGCGTGCGGGTAATGGTGGTCTTGCCTGCCCCGGCCGGGCCGTCAATAACGACAATCATGCAGTGATCCTGTGCCGACGCGGCAGGGCTTATTCCTTTTTCGGTTCGGCGCCGCTGGCGGGCTTGTCGCCATCCGCGGGCTTGGCGCCGCTGGCGGGTTGATCTTCTCCGGCCGAGAGGTCGTCCAGGGCGTCGAACGCCTTTTTCCGCTCTTCGGGCGAGACGATCACGCGCTCTTTCTTGGGGCTGCCCAAGGGTTGAGCCGCGCGGACCAGCAGGCGCGTCGCGTACCCTTGTCCCTTTTGCAGATACCAACCGCTCAGCGAGACTTTATCGCCGGGGCGGGCCAATGCGTAGTTGCTCAATTCAACCGCAATGGCGGCGTCGCTGGTCAACTGGGCGTCCACCACCGCATTGCCCGCCGTCACGCGAATAACGCCGTTCTCCACTCCGGCCAGGCGTCCGGTCACGGTCAGAGCCACGGTCGTCGGTTGCTGGGTCTTGGGATTGGTCTCCACGGGCTTGACTTCGCCGAACAGGTCGCCAGCGCCAACGCCAAGAGAGGTGTCGGGAATGGCCCCGATGCGCGTATCGGCGTGGGGAGTAATGACCGTGAGTTGCGAGACGGGCTTGACCGATTTGCCACGCTGGTCAAATGTCCCTTTGAACTGCACATACATTCCCGGCTGGAGCCAACTCGGGTGGGCCGACGCCTCGTAGGTGATGTCTTCCGTCCGGGTGGGCGCCTTCACTAACCATTGCTCGCCGCCGTCGTTGACCACGTGCAAAAGGCCCGGCTGAAGCCCTTGAAGCGTGCCAGCCAAACTCAGAGTTTGCTGCCCGGCGGGCGGGCGTTCTTGAGCTTGGACAAACAGGGGTGATACGACCGACAGAACGACAACCGAACGAAGGAGGGGCCAACACGACATAGCGAGGACCTAGGGTGGGAGAGCAACCAAAGGGTGGGAACACTGCTCTACCACTAAGATAACGAAGCGATCGCCCTTTTGCCAATGCGTTTTCGCCTTCAGTCGGGGCGATGCCGCCGATTGGCTCTCGCTCGATCCTCATAGTTCCATTCTCGGGCGAGACTCGGAAGTCGTGGGGCGGTAGCCACCCAAGAATACATTCCCGAAAAAGCATAAGCACTCGTTAATGGGCATGCCCGTGACGGTTCGGGTCATTGTCGAGATGCTGCTGGTCCAAGTGGATGTGGAGTTTGGGAAGGGCCTTCAACAATTCGCCTAACCCGTTTTCGGTGGTATTTCCGCCGTCGAGATAAAACGATTCCAACTGCGTCATGCCATGCAGGTGTTTCAGGCCGGCGTCGGTAAGGGGGACGTGAATCAAGTGCAGGAACCGCAAATTCTTCATGCCTGCGACGTGTTTCATTCCCGCGTCCGTCACGCGTGGACTTCCAAAACGCAGCAACTCCAGATGTGGCAATTGGGCAAGGACCGCCAGCCCCTCGTCGGTGAAGCGGCCTTGCGGCACATTGAGAACCCGTAGTTCGGTCAGGTTGGCCAAATGTCGCAATCCGTCGTCGCCAATGGCGCCGCCGCGCACCTTGAGCCGTTCCAAGTTTGTTAGCGAAGCCAGGTGCGCCAGGCCCGCATCGGTCACTTTCGAGCGTTCCAGCGTCAACACGCGCAGGTTCGTCAGGCCCTCCAATTGCGCTAGGTCGGCATCGGTAACAAGTGCGCCCTCGATCACAATCTCATCCGTGTGACCGGCGCCGACCGCCGCCACCTGGTCGCGCCACGTCGAGAGGACAACCGTTTCGTTAGGAGCCGAAGGCGCGCAACCGAGTAGGGCCAGCCCCGCGACCGCCGCGAACCTCAAAATCAAGCGGGAAGACATCAACATGCAATGCGAAATGAAAAGCGGGAGCGAACGACTGGCTCAATTCGTTTTGATGGGCGAGCCGACAGGCCCTAGTTTCTCTTCGACGTGCTGCCTGGCTCGGGTTGGCGAGTAGATGCCGCGCGTCGTCAGAAATGCGTCACGCAGGGCTTGCAACTCGTCATGTAAGGAAGCTCCGTAAGGGGCCGCGGCGATGCGCTGGGTTTGCTCGATGAAGTTTCGCCCACCACGCCGCTCGGGCGCCGCCTCGATGCGGCTTTGCACTTGCTGCGCTGCTTCTTGCATCGCCGAGTCTTCCTGGTCGTCGGGCAGCACCAAATAGGCCGCGGTGGCCGCTTGGGCTTGGTCCTTCCACTGCGGCGTCAACGCGGCGATGCGCGGGGCGGCGGCCTGCGCGGTGGCTTCGTCGGTTACGCCATCCAACACCGTGATCAACTCCAGCATGGTTTCCTCCACCTGGAGATGCGCCGCCAGAAACCCTGGCGCCACGCCTCCGCCCGTTGAAGCAGCGGGATGATTGGAGTCCGCCGTTGTGTTAACGGTTGGCTCTCCGGTTTGCGGAAGAGACGGAGCGCCGGGCGTCGTCTCAACCGCCGCGGGTGGACCACCTTCCGTTGAAGCGCCCGCCGGAGGCGTGGGCATCCGCTGTGCCGTTGGCGGCGACGAAGACGACTCGCAGCTCGTCAACGCCAATAGACTCGCTACGGTCAGCACATTCATTAAGATTGGTCGCATGGCCGGCGCCTGGGTTGATGGAAGTCGTAAACTCCCGAAGCGTAGCGAGCCGGTCGGCTCGGGTGACTTGAACCCAGTATCGTCGTAGCGACTCCTCCTAGCAATTACGCAGGCCACCGGCAAATCGTTCGGCTGTTCCGCCGACTGCGGTAGACTCACTTTAATACTTGGTCCTGTTCTCACAGGAAATGCGTCTTAGGAGGTGGGGCGGCCTTCTTGCGACTTCGGCTACAACGAGAGTAGTCCCCCATTCCGCCGATGTGTCTCGGCCGTGTTGGGCGGGCAACCATCCTCCGCCGGACGCGGCTAAATCCTAGCGCGGCCAGCCCTTGCAACACGGCGAAAAAAATCGCGCCACGCCACGCTTGACTCCAAGGCATTCCCTTCTAACATTCGTGCGACGCCCACATGGAGGACCGACGTAAGAAGCGTCGTCGCGCCAGGAAGCGCACCCGGTGGAACAGTCTCCTGCGGCCTTGGGGCACATGAGCCGCACAATACAACCACGCAAGTTGGGTCACAACAGCGGTAGGGGTTGTCGGGGGCAAGTTTTCCAAGGGGATTTTTGACCAAGGGCATTTCGTGACCTATATTCGAGGGTTGGCGGGAGGTTTACCCGGCTTTCCTGCCCCTCTGCTCTTTCCTTGCCCTTGTGATGGATCCGCGTATGCCTCTTCGCGTACTCTCCCGCGCTTTGGCTGTTTGGGCCGCCTTGGCTGCTTCACTGGTATTTACCAGTTGGACGCCCGCGCAGCAGGTCGTCATTCCCAACGCTGCTTTGGAAGGCCGCTATTCAGTCGCGGCGGAAGTTCAAGAAGTGCTTGCCCGGGGTCAAGTGCTTGAATCGGAACGCAAATGGGGCGAAGCGCTCTCGGTCTATGAAGACGCGCTCCGCCAGCACCCCGAGTTGGCCGCGCTGCAACAACGGGTGAACCTGGCCCGGATGCATCTGGATCTGGCCCGCCGCTACAGCGACACGACCTTTGTGTCTTCGGTCGAACAATTGTCGGAGCGCAAGGCGCTTGACCTGTACGCCGAAGTGCTGCAAAAGATCGAAACCAACTACGTCCAGCAACCGGACTGGCGGGACCTGGTGGAGCGAGGCGCGGCGCAAGTTGAGGTGGCGATGACCGAGTCCCTCTTTGTGGACTCGTGGTTGCCGAAGGTTCCCGCCGAACGCCGCGAGGCCTTTCTTCGCGAGTTCCGGCCCGCCATGGCGCAGTACCGCGCCGTGGACCGCAACGAGGCCCGCAACCTGGCGGCATGGGGGGCGCGCTTCGCTTCGGAGCGATTGGGCGTCCCGCCGCAAGTGTTCCTGATGGAGTTTGTCTGCGGCGCCGCGGGCAACCTGGACCGCTACTCGACGTTCCTTACCGCCGCGCAGTTGGATGACCTGTTCTCGCAGATCGAAGGCAACTTTGTCGGCCTGGGCATTGAATTGAAGAGCGAAGACGAAGCGCTGCGGGTGGTCAACGTCATCACCGGCAGCCCGGCCGAGAAGGGAGGTCTGCGGAGCGGCGAACGGATCGTCGGCGTCGACGGCCAGACGGTGGTCGCGCTCACTTCCGACAAGGCGGCTGACATGCTCAAAGGCGTGGAAGGCAGCACCGTACAACTGGACGTGTCCAACGAGCAGGGCGAAACGCGGCACGTCAACTTGACGCGGCAACGGGTCGAACTACCCAGCATTGAAGGCGCCCGGATTATCGATTCCGAATATGGCGTGGCGTACCTGCGCCTGCCAGCCTTCCAAAAGACCACCAGCGCCGACCTGAACGACGCGCTGTGGAAGCTGTATCGCGAAGGGATGAAGAGCTTGATTATCGACGTTCGCGGCAATCCCGGCGGGTTGCTGGACTCGTCCGTCGAGGTGGCTGATAAGTTCATCGCCGAAGGCAAGATCGTCTCGACCCGCGGACGCAACGCGCGGGAGGATTCGGACCGCTTTGCTAACCGGTACAACACGTGGCGGGTGCCGCTGGTGGTGCTGATCGACCACGATTCTGCCTCGGCCAGCGAGATTTTCGCCGGCGCCATTCGCGATAGCCGCCGTGGCACGGTGGTGGGCGAACGTAGCTACGGCAAAGGCTCGGTGCAAGGCATCTTTCCGCTAAGTACGACGAAGGCTGGATTGCGATTGACCACGGCCAAGTTCTACTCGCCCAGCGGTAAGGCCATTGCCAATGCTGGAGTCACGCCCGACGTGGTCGTGCAAAAGACCGCCAAGCCGGTCGCCGAGACCGGGCAACAAATCGCCCCCGAAGACGACGCCATTCTCAACGCCGGCCTGGAGATCGCCCGACAACGGCTGAGCCAGCGGTAAGCTACTCGCCATGTCTTGAAGATGAATCCACTGAAGGACGGGTCGCTTAACCGCGACCCGTCCTTTTTTTGTTGATTTTAGCAAAGGGTTGCGCATCGTCGCCAGGAAGGGTCGTTCCTGTTAGGATGATCGGTTCTTCCAAGTACCTGGGATCGACCAACCATGCAAAACCTGCGTGTGGCGGCGGCGCAGTTTCAACATGCGCCGGGAGACAAAGCCGCGAACCTAGCGACCGTGCGGCGCTTTGTGGAGCAAGCCGCCGCGAACGACATTCAAATCATTGCCTTCCCCGAGTGCTGCATTTCGGGTTATTGGCATCTGCGTAATCTTTCCCGCGAGGAACTAGAGGAACTTGCCGAGCCTGTCTCGGAGGGGCCAGCCTCGCAAGCGCTGATGGAAATGTCGCGGCAGTACGGCATGACGGTGGGCGCGGGGCTAGTGGAGAAAGACGCCGCTGGGAGGCTTTACAACAGTTACGTGGTGGCGATGCCTGATGGCCGCTTCGCCCGGCATCGCAAGTTGCACGTCTTTGTGAGCGAGTACCTGACGCCGGGCCATGAATACACCGTCTTCGACACGCCGCACGGTTGCCGCGTGGGCGTGCTGATTTGCTACGACAACAACCTGATCGAAAACGCCCGCATTACGGCTTTACAAGGCGCCGAGGTGCTGCTGGCGCCGCATCAGACAGGAGGATGTGCATCGGGCAGCCCTCACGCCATGAGCCGCATTGACGTGGGATTGTGGGAGAACCGCCGCCAAAACCCCGAACCACTGGCCGCCGAGTTCCACGGTGACAAGGGACGCGGTTGGCTGATGCGGTGGCTTCCTTCCCGCGCGCACGACAACGGCTTATTCCTGGTCTTCGCCAACGGCGTGGGCCGAGACGATAACGAGGTGCGCACCGGCAACGCGATGGTGCTTGACCCCTACGGCCGGGTTCTCGCGGAATCGACGGCGTTGGAAGACGACTTGGTGTTTGCCGATCTGGACGCCTCGCTCCGCGACCGCTCAACCGGCGCGCGCTGGATCCGCGCCCGGCGGCCCGAGCTATATTCTCCCTTGACGCAACCCACCGGACGCGAGCAAGACACCCGCGCCGTGCGGTTCGAGTACGGCGGAAAGTAGGTTCTGGTCGTGCTTCGCGCATATGTGTTGCTTGCCGTGGCGATTGTGGCCGAGGTCATCGCCACGTCGGCCTTGAAGTCGAGCCAGGGCTTTACCCGGTTGGCGCCAAGCCTTTTGGTCGTACTGGGTTACGGTACGGCGTTCTATTGCCTGTCGCTCTGCCTGAAGGCGGGGCTGGGCGTGGGCGTTGCCTACGCGATCTGGTCAGGCGTGGGGATCGTGCTGATTGCCGCTATCGGCGTAATCCTCCACGGCGAGCGAATCGACTGGCCAGCCGTGTTGGGCTTCGCGCTAATCATCGGCGGCGTGCTGGTGCTGAATCTATTTTCCAAAACGGTCCAGAGCCATTAGCGTTCGTGCGCGTTCTGTCTTGGGGCGGCACGGACGGAAAGCGTGAGCCGCAAATGAAACACGGATTGAACACGGATAAAGGAAGAATCTGGTCGCGAGAAACTTCATCCTTGGTTCTTATCCGTGTTTCATCCGTGGCCTTAATTCTTCCGTGGCCTGAGTTGGCCGCCTGACTTCGTTTGAACATTCGTTCGCACTCCCTGCGCGCAGAAAAAAGGGCCGTTGCCGAATCAACCGACAACGGCCCAGTTTGTTGACCTCGGCAAGAGGGGCGTTACCGTGGGTGACGATGAGCAAGGTCTTCGGTCACGCTGGTGTGCGTGACGTCGCGGTTGTGCATGTTGTACCCGCCGTGGCGGCGCAGCACCGCCGCCGCTTCGTCATAGCGGCTTTCGCCGCGCACCGTTACGACGATCCGGCCCGCCTTGAACTCATCCTCATAATAGCGGGCTTCTTCCTCGGGAATGCCCGCGCCAATCAAGGCGCCGGCCAGGCCCGCGGCGGCGGCGCCGGCCGCAGCACTGCTCAAAATGGCCGCGAGCGTCCCGCCGGCAATCGCTGGCCCCACCGCCGGCAGCACGCCTGCGAGAATGCCTAAGCCCCACAAGGCGCCAATGCCCGCTCCCGTGGCGGCGCCCACACCCGCGCCTTCGGCTGCGTGAGTGCCTTGTTCGCGGACCTCGTGCGCGCCGTGAACGTCTTCTTCGCCGCGATAAGCGACTCCGATGTCGTCTTCGGGGAAGCCCAACTGTCTGAGTTCGCTGACGGCGGCTTGCGCGTGTTCGCGGTCGTGAAATACACCAACAGCCGTTGTGCGAAGAGTAGTCTCGGTTGCCATGATGATCTCCTTGGGTGGAAG
>JAANMU010000052.1_pt1 | contig 130424 bp, 90 predicted proteins | sample 7279701 | NCBI WGS metagenome assembly JAANMU01 (sample SAMN14094539, study PRJNA606508) | bioreactor metagenome | isolation source: A lab-scale SPAN reactor treating ammonium-rich wastewater day 57 | place: Ireland: Galway | collected 2017-03-13
ACTTGCGTTGCCGATCAACTCGTCCCGGCACGTCATCCGCGCAAAGGGGATCTTCTCATCGTGAAAGAACTTCAACGCAATGCGGCAGTAGTCCCAGGACTGGTCGCGACTGCGGAAGTCCTCGCAAGCCAGGTCGTTCTCGGGCAGCTCGTAGCCGAAGTAATACTCGACGCCCGCGCCGCCGGCCATCAACGTACCCCACAGGCAAAGCTTGCGGATGTCGTGCAGCGTGTAGCCCTTCTCGGCGGAGCCGCGCCGCCGGGCGACGCCGTCATGGCCCTGGTAACCCGGATCGGGCGGCACGCCCAGGTGGGCCGGGTTCTGCTCGTCGTTGGCCACCACCCACGGCCGCCCTGCCTCGTGCGACGCGCGGACCCATTTCAAGGTGCGCTGGTGAGCGCAGCTCCAGGCGTTTTGCAGCGAGGCCCCGGTCAGCAGCGATTTCTCGCCGAGCAGCTCCGAGTACACCTTGTCCTGCTGGTTGGGATAGGTGTGAACCACAAGGAGATGCCGGTATGGGTCCGTGTCGTGTAGGTAGCGGATCATGGCCCGCTGCTCGTCGGGCGACTGGGTGTTCTCTTCGCCGAGGTTCCAATTCAGCGCCAAGGCGTGACCGAAGCGGGCGATCAACTCGCGGCAGTAGAGCTTGCGCTCCACGCCCAGCCGACCGCCGTCGAGCGCTTCCCGCACGCCGCCCGTCGCCCCGCCGCGGCGGTTGTCGTCCATCTCGTTCTCTTGCAACTTGAAGTGCAGATACAAGCCCTGCGCCGTGGCATGGTCAAACACTACGCCCCACTGGTCGAGCTTCGAGCAGTCGTAGTGCAGCTTGTCGTCCCGCGCCACGAACGGCCAGACGTTGTCGCCGTCGCCGCCGGCGTTGTAAGGGAGGAACGAAAAGGTGTTGCAGCCCTTCGACGCCAGGTAGTTCAGCGCGCCGATCAGCCCTTTGCCCTTACCGTCTTTCCACGTCGGGTCGCCCGGCCGCCAGTCGCGCACGTGCGGCCCATAGCGATGCAAGCTCCGGGTAGGCGCGGCCTCGCCGGGTCGAGCGGCGCGGTTGCGGCCCGGCTCCATGCCGTCGAAGTCCGCATACGCCAGCAGCGTTTCCGGCGCATCGGGACCCGCCTTTAAGAAGAACTCCTTCGAGCCGGCGAACTGCAAGTGATGCTTCCCGACGTACTGTAAGCGTCCGTGGGCGCGAAAGTCCCGGCCGGTCTTGTCCGTCGGGGCGACGGTAAACGAACCACGCAGCCCGTGGAGCGGCGCCACGGGCATGCTGGGGGCGTCTTCCTCGACGGCCGCGTGCTTTCCCTTCACAAACGAGACTTGCCACTCCCAGCGCCCTGGTTTGTCCAGCGAAAGATGCGTTCGCCACTTGGTTCCCTCCTGTGCGCTGGAGTGGCCCGCATCGCCGTCGGCGGCGAAGTAGCCGGGCATGCGATACTCCGGCGCGCCCGACTCATGCCGGAAGGTCACGGTCAGCCGGTAATCGGTGAACGGGTTGGGGTCATCATCCCGCTCCCGCGCAAACGGCCCCTCCAGCGTCAACGTCACCTTGTGCCACTGCCGCAGCTCCCCCGAGACCGTCACCAAGCCGCCGCCATCCCGGGGCCGTCTCGGCGCCGGCTCCTCCTCGCTCCCGTGGACAGCCGAGCAAGGCAAGCCGACAAGAACCAGCACCACCAGCGCACGAAAGCAATTCATGGCAGAAGCCCTCAACAAAGCCTTCGAGTTCCCCACCGCGACAAACGAGCAATACGACGCATGATTATAACGCGCGCCCCTGTACCGGCGCTGCAGAAGATGCGGGCGAAGGAGAGGGAGCGCAGGAAAATCGGGCGTTTTGCTATCCCACTGTTCAGGAAAACTAGAGCATCCCCTTTAACTTTGCCGACTGGCGAAGTTTGACAAGAGAAGCGGGATCGCGTTTAATAACTCTCTCGTGGCTACTTCGGCCTCTGGCGCCTGCCTGAAAGCAGAGGCTGATCGCGATGCACGCAGGGAGGCCGTTCCGCCGTAGGCGAGGCCGACCATGTCAAATCTGGTGCGCCGGGCGCCCTTCCCCCGGCAAATCCAGGATGAACGGGGGAAAGCGAGCCAAACATCCCCCATGCGTTCAGCCGCTGGTCGTGCTCAACCCATGAATATATTTCCACCAGGCGTGATCGGAACGCGCGGCGCCTCGTGGAATGCTTCACCGCATCCCATTCAACCCCTCTTATTGATTGACCAAGAAGGTACGGGTCCCTCTTTGTAGGAGGCTCATGGATGCCGGTCACTTTTTCCTGCGACGCATGTCGGACCCGGATTCAGGTCAAGGACGAGCTCTCAGGCCGCCGTGTGAAGTGTCCCAAGTGCACGACCGTGATTGTCGTGCCGCAGACGGCGCCACGTGCGGCCACGGTCGAGCCAGCAGCGCTGACGGCTGCCTCGCTTGTGTCGCGAAAGCGCACTGGGTCTGACGTTGGAGAGCGTCCGGCGTCGCAGTGTCCTTCCTGCCAGGCCGATCTGACGCCGGACGCCCGACTTTGCGTCCAATGCGGTTACGATCTGACGACGGGAACGAAACTGGCGACGGAGCATGCGCCAACGTCAACGGAACGCTCCTTCGATGTGGTTGGGACGCTAACCACGTCGGTGATGTACGCCATCCTCGCGGGCCTGGCGATTGCGGCTGCGGCATTCCAGTGGTTGGCCTTCGAAGAAGAATTCATCGTCACGCGGCTCTTTTATCAGTTCGTGGCGATCGTGTTTGCCGTCTTCGCCGCCTGGGTTGCCGAGACCGCGTGGCCGGCCTTGGTGGTGCTCCTAATTGCCCTGTTTGTATGTTTCGATTGGATGTCCAAAGAAGACGAGCCCTGGCCCAATCAAGTGTATAAGGCCTCGCTGGTGGTGATCGTCCTCGGGCTGGTTTACACGGTCACGCGATTGGATTTCGGCGTTTGGCTGGCGCTGTTCCTGCCCGATCCGGAAGAGAGGTTGAAACGGCGCCAGGAAAAAAGGCGCAGAAGGAAGCGCAGCGACGCCAGGAAAAAGAGGCGGAGATGGCGCAGCGACGCAGTTCCACCGATCCGGCGGTGCTCTACGACCTGGGCATCGAGCTCTACCAGAACAAGCAGAACCGCGAGGCCGCCGAAATCTTCGAGCGCGCCGGCGCGCTGGCGCCCGACTCGGCCCCGACGCAATACATGCTGGGAGCGTGTTACGTTACCATTGCGGACGAGCATGAAGGCGACCACTCGGCGCAGCACGAATGGATGCAACGAGCGGCGTGGGCCTTCACGCGGGCGACCAGAGCGGCAAAGAAGTCCGGCGAGCTGAGCCAGGATCAACTCCATACCGCCGAGGCGGCGGTAACTGCGTTCACTCGCTGGGAAAAGACCCAGAAGCGAGTAGCGGCGATTCCCGAAGCAAAGCGGAAAGCGATCTACGCCGATCTCTGCCAGCGGCAAGAGTCAGCGCTCGGCGGCGACCGGTTCCTGAGCGATTTTTTCTCGGCCTCCAGTCTCGGCGGCATGTCGGGCGCAATTGCAGATCGGTCATGCGGGCGCCATAGGCCAGTTCCGCGGCCTCCAGTCTCGGCGGCATGTCGGGCGCAATTGACCAAGCCGCCAACGAGGCGGTCGCATCGATCGCCAGCCATTATCGGATCGACAAGGATTGCGTCCTCGCGATCGAAAAAGAGGGGAAGCGCCAACGCTGGCCCACCGCTTCATGACCGCCTCTTCCGAAGAATAACGCACACCGGCGCCTGCGAGATCTTCGCACCCGTCCCTGGTCTTTCGCCAACCTTGCCTCTCTCACGCCGTCGTGTTGCATGAAGGACGAGCAGGATGCGCCATGTTGCACGATTTTTCACACAGGGAGAGGAAGGGGACAGCAAGCAAAGGCCAAAATCATCCAAACGCATTACTATTGCAGTTCATCAAGGCAGACTCAAGGCTCAGGGATTCCCCGTGTTCAAGCGAGCGTTGACGTTGACACTTGGCGAGTGTCAACGTCCATGCGGGGCGGTGGGCGGATCGCTTGGCGGTTGGGAATCTAAGGGCGTGGCGGCTGCGGGCGGTTGCAGGGCTTGCATTACGGCGAAGAACGCCGGCTTCGGTTGGCCTTGGCGATCGAATAATAGGGGATAGTCGGTGCGTCCTCGGATGGGGAAGTTGTTCAGCCAGGAGCGTCCGTCGTGCACGCCCCAGAACGTGACGCGGCCCAGAGAGTCCTTGTGCCGCATGAACATCGCGAAGGCCTGTCGATAGCGCTCGGCGTGTTGTTGCGCCACGGCGTCGGGCAATCCTTCGGGGTAGGGATTCATGACCGAGCGTTGTCCCGTCTTGGGGTTCTCCGCCTTCGCGATATCCGCGCCCCGATAATTCGTCGGCAGCACACCGATGTCTAGCTCGGTGATCATGACCGTCAAACCCAAGGCGGCGAATTGCCGGATCGACTCTTCGACTTCCGCAAAATCCGGATGGTCCATGCGCCAGTGGGCTTGAATGCCCACCGCGTGAATGGGGACCTTTTGCTCGATCAGCGATCGAAGCAGTTCAAGCACTTTGCGACGCTTGTGGCGTAGCTCGATGCCGTAATCGTTCAAAATGAGGATGGCGTCGGGATCGGCTTCATGGGCGGCGCGAAACGCCTCGGCAAGATAGTCTTCACCAATCGCCTGCAGCCAGGGAGACGGCCGCAACAATTGTCCCGGCGCATCGCTGATCGCTTCGTTGACCACGTCCCATTGCTTGACGCGGCCCTTGAAATGTCCCACAACCACCGCAATGTGCTTGCGCAAGCGGGCTAGGGCTAGCTCTCGTCCGGCGGGCTGACCGTCAGGACCTTCAAAGAACCAGCGCGGCGTTTGCGAGTGCCAGACCAGGCAATGGCCGATCGGCGTGGCGCCGTGGTTCTCGGCCAACTCCACCAGGCGGTCGGCGTCGGCAAAGTGGAAACGGCCTTCCACGGGCTGAAGCGCCATCGGCTTCATGCCGTTCTCGGGCGTGATGGCGTTGAAGTGCCTGGTGACAAGGGCGACGTCCCTTGAGGCCGACGCCGGAAACCGTCGCGGATAGTCCAGCGCGGCGCCAAGGAGAAACCCATCGGGGAGCGCTTCCTTGAGCGGCGGCGCTTCCGCTGGCTTCGCCGGGGAAGCGGCCGGCGGAACGCGGTCTTGCGGTTGTGCAACCGCCAAGGACCCGCCCGAACTTGAGAGCATCCCCAGAACGATCATCACCATTCCCGCCACGGCCGGAGTCGCAGGAAGGCGGGCGCCGGTCAGGGCCTGTCGGTGAATGTTATCGTTGGTCATGGCCCTTGGCGTCTTCGGGGAAAAGTTGCTGCACGAAGTGATAGAGACTGTTCTTCCAGTGCGCTGCATCGTGGCCGTGTTCATCCACATGCCAGACGTGCGGGACGTTGTTGTCCCGCAGGTAAGCATGAACGCCTTGACTGATCCGCAGCAAGCCATCCTTCTTTCCGCAAGAGAGCCAAAGCAACTTGAGTTGGCCCTTGGCGGCGGCCGGGTCGGGCATCAGCTCCTGGGCCGGCCTGGTGTTGGGGGCGGGTGAGAAAGCGCCGATCCAGGCAAAGGTATCGAGCCGCCCTAGCCCGAAGTTCAGCGACTGCCCGCCGCCCATCGACAGCCCGGCCAGCGCGCGGTGTTCGCGGTCCGCGTGAACCGAGTAGCGCGATTCAACCGCCGGAATCACGTCCTGCAACAGATCCTGCTCAAACGCGGCGAACGCGGGAGCCGATTGGAAAACATCGCCTTCCGCCCGGTCATTCTTTTGCGCCCGGCCATTGGGCATGACCACAATCATCGGCGCGGCTTTGCCCTCGGCCAGCAGGTTGTCCAGAAGGACCTGGGGCTTGGCGAAGCGCTGCCACTCGGTCTCGTCGCCGCCAATGCCGTGCAACAGATACAGCACCGGATACTTCTGATCCTCCGAGTAACCCGGCGGCGTGTAGATCTGCATCTTGCGGGTGGTCCCCACAGACTGCGACTCGTAGGTCACCATCTCCAGTCGGCCGTGCGGGACATCTTCGCGACGGGCGTCAAAGCCCGCAGGCGGATCGGGAAACGCCGGGACGTCGTCTGGCTGCAGCACAATCGGGCCGCGCAATCCGCGCTGCCCCCGTTGGGCAAAACTTTCCGAGGCGATCAACGTGAGGGCCAACCCTCCACACAGCACCGCCGGCAGGGAACGCATCAACCAAACCATCTTAGGAGTTCTCCCCAAGGGATCGCGGGAAACAAACCGAGCGGCGTGGGAGCCCCTGCGGCATGGAAGTTATTGTAAACCGTCTCTCCCACGCCGAGGAGAAAGGTGTTGACGTTGCTACTTCCCGAGTGTCACCGTCAACATTCTCGGTTTACCCGCATGCGCCAGGGCGAGATGTCCAGATTGGATCGCTGCCGGCTCGGTGCTGGGCCTGCCACGAACGCTCCCTCCTCGCCTCAGCCCCCATCGGCCGTCCATCACCCCGCCGGCGCATCGTCACAGGATCCGCCACCCTCCATCTGTTTGCGCTAGGCAGACCAAGTTGCCTCAGCCACACTCGCCGCAATCTTGTTCATCCGAGAGTTGAGTCATAGCAACCGAGCAAGGGAGCATGCAAAGCCGAAGGCTGCGGAGGAGCGCCTCTCGAAGTCCGACACGTCAGCAAGGCAGCGGTACGCAAAAATTCGTGAAGGCGATTGGAAGTTGCGCTGTTCCCCCGAGTTGGCTTGCTTTCCACGGATTCAAAGAGGCAAATCAGAATGCCCTTTTTCAGTGACGCGTGGTCGCAAGCCGCGTCTGCATGTCTTCCGTGAAACTGAGAATTCTCCACTCTTCCTCGGACGCAAAAATCTCGTCCGTCACGCCAGCTCGCTCGGTTTCCCCGCGGTTCAGGAACTTGCGATTGCTGGTCCATGGTTTCTCGCTGCTTGGTAGTGAGTCGCTGCTCGCCGACGCCAGCGAGTTAGGCTTGCTTGATAGGGCATTCTCTTGCTGGTGGGTGATCGGACGGTTCTGGTCGGTCCAGGTCGGCTCGCCTTCGGCAGTCAGCGAACTCGCCTGAGAAGCGACGATTTGAAGTGTTGCGGTGGGCGTCGTTTGAGCAGCGTCGGCGACAGGGGAGGCCGCATAGCGTGCCGCCAGGTGCGCCACGTACGCGTTCGCCACCGGCGTGTCGCCGCTTATGCCCCACCGACGCGACACAACTTGGTTGTTCTGGGACTGGATAATGTGCCAATAACCCGTACTGGGGCGCCACACGGCGATGTCGGTCCGGCCGTCGCCGTCGTAATCGGCCGGCTGAGGAATGTCGCCTTGCGCCCCCCAGCGCTGCACCCGCTTTTGCCCGTCACGCGAGCCGATGATATACCACGTTCGATTGGAATTGCGCCACACGGCGATATCGTCCTGTCCGTCGCCGTCGTAATCGGCGGGCACGGGAAGATCGCCTGGCGCGCCCCAATACGTGGCGGTGGGGCTTTTTCCGCTGGAGTACCGAATGCGCCAACTGCGCGTTGAATTCCGAAAGACGGCCAGGTCGACTTTCCCATCGCCGTCATAGTCGGCTGGCGCGGGCACGTCAAAATCTGCTGGGTTGGGAAAGCCATTGGCGGCGCCCCAGCGCTGGGTGAACTGGCCTTGTACGTACCACGTCCCGTTGCTTGGACGCCACACCGCGACATCGGTCACGCCGTTCCCGTCGTAATCTCCCGGCACGGGAATATCGGTAGAAATTCCCCAGCGATAAGTCCCATGACCGTGGACATACCAACCTCCGTTGCTCGGGCGCCAAACCGCCACGTCGGCAAATCCATCACCCGAGAAGTCGCCGTTCAACGGCACGTCGCCGGCACGCCCCCAACGCGGCGCGGAACTTGTTGACTCGAACGAATACCAGCGACTTGTTGAGCTTCTCCATACCGAAAGGTCCGCTTTCAGGTCCCCGTCATAGTCTCCGCTTCCCAGCTTGTCGACTTGCCACCCTAAGTCTTTGAGCGCAAGGAAATCAAGCGTGGTGAATACCCGCTGATGGTACTGCTCAAACCAAAGGGTAGAGCCCCGGCGTGGAACCCACATCGACGGTTTCCGACCGCCGACCGGCGCGATGTCATAGTCCCAGTGAAGCCCGCCGTTGTAATGGACGCGTTCCGGATGACCGCGAAATCGCTTGACGTTCTCGCCAACAAATTCGCGAATAGTTCCCTCTCGTTCCACCAAGGCCTCCGCCTCCGGGTTTTGACGAGAGAACCCCAGTAAATGGCCAAGCTCATGCAACGCGACGGTATAGAAGTCGACTTGGCCGCGTGGAGGCGTCGGGCCGTCGGGCAGGGCGACATGCCACGTAAAACTCGAATTAAACGCGATGGAGCCGCCCCAAGTGGACAGCGCCTTCTGACCTCGATACCGGATCGTATTCCACGTCGCCGCGTCGACGCCGGATGCTTTTTTAATCGTACATTCTCCCGAGCCAAACTGATCACACGTCTGAGCCAGCGCGCCTTGGTCGGCGAAGTTGTCAGGACGCCCGCCCACCAGCACCACTAATGTATTCGCGGGAATAAATTGATCCGTGATTAGTTGGATGGCCCCAGTTCGTGGATCGGCGACATGCGCCGTCCACTGATGCTTTCCCTCAGGCGGGGCAGGGATCGCCGCCAGGTGATTATCCAAACGACTGGTAATTTGCGCCGCGGCGTGATTCAGCACGGCGAGCTTCTCTTTATCAATAAAGTCGCCCAACTGCACGAACACGAAATTGATGGCGAGTAATTCACGTCGTTCGAGAACTTCCAGAGACAGCCGGCGGCGGGACGTTGAGATCGGCCGACGCCGGCCGGCGCCCGCGTTTACGCTCCGCTGCTTTCGACGTACCCATTTCTCGAATAGCGAATGCATCGTCGGCTCCCGATGGACAGTTTTAGGAAGGCGAATAGCAAACTACGTTCTCTGGCCGCATCAACGCAACCTCGGGCGATACGCCACCGGCGCTTCATCGACGTGCGGGCCGCACGATGGCAGTGGGGAGGGTTTCAGCCCATGATCCGCCATAACACGCCGGAAGCGAGACGGCTTACCCACGACCGGGTCTTCCAAGTTCAAACGACATTAATATGCTTCAATCGGTCGCTAGGCGCCAAACGTCACGGGTTGGAGCCCAACGAGAGGCCATTCCCTCGGTGATTACGCCACCGTGGAAAAGTAGAATGTTCTCCTCTACTTAAGAGGAATGTTCCCCTTTGCTACTTCCTCTCGTACACGACCATGAGCTGCGTCTCGGCAAGGATGTGGCCTTGGAGGGCGGCCAGCAGCTTGTCCTTGGTGGGCTTGCCGGGCGGGAGGTCCAGCTTGGCGTCGAGGGCGTAGAGTTTAAAGAAGTAGCGGTGCGGGCCGTGGCCGGGCGGCGGCATCGGGCCGCGGTAGCCCAGATTGTCGTTATTCCACGAGTTCACGCCCTGCCGGGCGCCGGGCGGGTCTTTCACCATCGCTTGGCGCGGGATTCCTTCGGGCAGCGCCGTGGCTTCGCCAGGAATCTTGTAAATGACCCAATGCACCCACGGCTCATCGCGGGGGGCATCGGGGTCGTCGCAAATCAGGGCGAACTCCTGCGTCCCGGCCGGCGCCTGGGACCACGCCAGCGGCGGCGAGAGGTCCTTGCCTTCTCCCGTATACTGCTTGGGGATGGTCTCTCCCTGAACGAAGGCCGACGAGGTTAGCGCAAAGTTCGATGACGAAGCAGGGGCGGCGTTCATCGGCGGTTCCTCCTCAAGTGGCGACTGGCAACTGGTCCCGACAACCAGGCAAAAGAACGCGGCAAGCCGGAGCCGCACTACGCGGCGCGGGGCGAGATGGGGCGCGTAAGGCATCGGTCTTGGTCCGCATGTAACTGGCGCCGGGCAGGAGCGCGAGCCACGCCTCCCGGCGGTTGCTTTCGAAGCCGCGTGTAGTATACCTCTTCCGGCGCTCGCTTGGACGCCGCGCGGCGACGGAAAATCAACGGCCCCGGTTGCACCTTCCATCTTGCAAAAGATAAAATCCCGGCTTTGATGGCGTCGCATCGCGTCATCCCAGGCAACGCGCCGAAAGGCGGCGTCGCTTCGTCCAATTTTCAGGGGAGCATTCTTGACTATGGCAGCTAAGATCCGCGCCGGGATCATTGGCACCGGCTTTATCGGCCCGGCTCACGTCGAGGCTGCGCGGCGGCTGGGTCACGTGGAGTTCATCGCCGTGGCCGAGGCCAACCAGGCCGTGGCCGACGCGAAGGCCGCCGCCATGTTCATTCCCAAGGCCTATGGCGACTACCGCCAGTTGCTGGCCGACCCCGAGATCCAGGTCGTACACAACTGCACACCCAATCACCTGCACTTTCAGGTAAACAAAGACATCCTGGCGGCCGGCAAGCACGTGATCAGCGAGAAACCGCTGGCCATGTCCACCCAGGAAAGCCGTGAGCTGGCCCGCCTGGCCAAAGAGTCGGGGCTGATTCACGCGGTGGATTTCAACTACCGCTTTTACCCGCTGGTGCAGCACGCCCGGCAAATGGTCCAGGCCGGCGAGGTGGGCGAGGTGCTGGCCCTGCACGGCTCGTACTTGCAGGACTGGCTGTACCTGCCGACCGACTGGAACTGGCGGTTGGTGCCCGAGCTTTCCGGCGACAGCCGCGCGGTGGCCGACGTGGGCAGCCACTGGTGCGACCTGCTGCAATTCATCACCGGCCTGACCATCACCAAGGTGTTCGCCGACCTGCGCACGGTCCATAAGACGCGCATGAAGCCCAAGAAAGAAGTCGAGACCTACGCCGGCAAGGTGTTGTCTCCCGAGGATTACGAACCGCAGGAGATCAATACCGAGGACTACGCTTCGGTGTTGTTTGAGCTTTCCAACGGCGCCCACGGCGTGGTGACGGTCAGCCAGGTTTCTGCCGGCCGCAAGAACCGCTTGTACTTTGAGCTGGATGGCTCCAAGTGCGCCTTGGCCTGGGACCAGGAAAGCCCGAACGAGATGTGGATTGGCTACCGCGAGAAAGCCAACCAGGTCTTGATGAAAGACCCCTCGTTGCTGCACCCAGCGGCGCGCGAGTACGCCCATTACCCCGGTGGACACCCCGAAGCCTATCCCGACGGTCCCAAGAACCTGTTCCGCAACGTGTACCGGGCCGTGGCCGCGGGCGCCATGCCCGACAATCCGGACTGGAGCACTTTTGAAGACGGCCATAAAGAAGTCGCCATCTGCGAGGCCGTGCTCGCCAGCCACAAGGGCCAACGCTGGACGGAAGTGAGCTACTAAAGCCTAGTCTTTCGTAGGTCCCGCTTGCCGAGCGGGACCTTCCGCCCGAGAACGCGGCAACACGCAGCCACCAACGATACTCTTCCGTGTTTCGGCGCCCTGGTAGCCCGACACGTCAGTGAGGAAGCCTCTCGCCTCGCTCGCTGACGCATCGGGTTGGCACAACCACCGCGGCGAACAACCAAAAACGAAAAAGCTAAGTAGGAAGGTCCCATCCGGCAGACGGGACCTACCTGGCGGCCTTGTTTCGCCATTGGATCAACCATTACCTATTGGAGACGACTCCATGCCAGACCGAACTTGCAACGTCGCGCTCGTGGGAACGAAGTTCATGGGCCGGGCGCATTCCAATGCGTACCTCAAGGTCGCCAAGTTCTTCTCGCTGCCGGTCACGCCGGTCATGCACACGCTCACCGCCCGCAACGAGCAGCAAACGAAGGAATTCGCCGAGCGCTGGGGTTGGCAAAACTGGAGCACCGACTGGCGGGCCGCGGTCACGAACCCAGAAATTGACCTGGTGGACGTGACGACGCCCAATAACGCACACGCCGAGAACGCCATCGCGGCGCTGGAGGCCGGCAAACACGTGGCGTGCGAAAAACCGTTGGCGCACACCCTGGATAGCGCCCGGCAAATGGTCGAGGCCGCCGCCAAGGCCAAGGGCAAGACCTTCGTCTGGTACAACTACCGTCGCTGTCCGGCGGTGGCGCTGGCCCACCAGCTTTGTCGGCAAGGCAAGCTGGGCCGCATCTATCAGATCCGCGGCAGTTACATGCAGGACTGGGCTGGTCCCGACACGCCGTTGATGTGGCGCTTTGAAGGCGAAGTGGCCGGTAGCGGCGCCCTGGGCGACTTGTGCGCCCACACCATTGACATGGTCCGGTTCATTACCGGCGACGAAGTGGGCGAAGTAATCGGCGCCACGCTGGAGACGGTCATCAAGGAGCGGGTCATTCTCGAGTCGGGAGGCGGCGAGATTTCCGGCCGCGGCGCCGCCACCAGCCAACGCAAAGGCGCCAGCACCGTGGACGACATCGTGTTGTTCCTGGCCCGCATGAATAGCGGCGCCTTGGCCACCTTCGAGGCGACCCGTCTGGCCACCGGCTACAAGAACGCCCATCGCGTGGAAATTCACGGAGACAAAGGCGCGGTGCGGTTCAACTTCGAGCGGATGAACGAACTGGACTGGTACGACGCGACGTTGCCCGAGGCGCTGCAAGGCTGGTCCACCATCAACGTGACCAACGGCAACGCCAATCATCCTTACGCCGGCGCCTGGTGGCCCGTGGCGCACATCCTGGGGTACGAGCACAGCTTTATCAACCAGACGGCCGACATCATCAACATGATTGCTGGCCAGGAACCGGTGGTTCCCATGCCCGACTTTGCCGACGCCTACCAGGTCCAGCGCGTGTTGGCAGCAGCCCTGGAGTCGCACAAGAACCGCGGCCCGGTGCCGGTTTCCGAGATTAAATAAGCAGCCTGCTTTATTTACCGTGGGGCAGGCAGGATGTCTGCTCCAATAGAGAAGACAGGATTGTGGGCGATGGCGTGGGTTTATTTGTTCATTGCGGGGCTGCTGGAAGTGGCATGGGCCATTGGCCTGGCCTACACCAAGGGCTGGACCAAGCTCTGGCCGAGCGTGATCACCGTGGTGCTGATGCTGTTCAGCTTCTACTTCCTGGCGCAAGCGGTGCGCTGGATTCCCATGGGGACCGGCTACGCGGTGTGGACCGGCATTGGGGCCGTGGGCACGGCGGCGCTGGGGGTGATTCTGTTCAAAGAGCCAATCTCGCCGGTCCGCGTGGCGTGTATCTTGTTGATTGTGGCCGGAATCGCGGGACTGAAACTCACGTCAGACAACGGGCCGCAGGCGCCTAAGGACGCGGCGGTGGGGAAGTCGGGGTGACGGGGTGGAGCGGCGCGAAACCGCGAAGCCGGCGGCCAGCGCAGAGGGCGAGTTGTTTGCCGATTCTTCGACCGATCGCCGACAACTTTCAGCCTGCCAGCCACGGGGGGAGTTGGCCAGCGGGGGGAAGTTGAATTACCTTGGCGATGTGGATCGAGGGCAGCGCTTGCACCTCGTCCACGGCTTGTTGCGGCGGAACGCTGTCGAGGTTCAACACACCGATCGATGGCCCGCCCGGCTTTTCGCTGGCTCGGCCCACCGCCATTTGGGCGATGTTCACCCGGTGCTGGCCGAACACGGTCCCCACGCCGCCGATAATGCCCGGCACGTCTTCGTGGGTAAAGAGCAACAGCACGCCGTCCAGATAGGTTTCCAGACGGTAGTCGTCCACGCGGATCAAGCGCGGCATGTTATTGCCAAACAGCGTGCCGCCCACGGTGTGCGTCTCGCCGCTGGCGTCAACCGCCTGGACGGTAATCGACGAGCTGAAGGCGCCCAGGTGCGGGTCCGACTGCGCCGTGAGACGAATCCCCCGCTCGCGCAGCAGCACCTCGGCGTTGACAATGTTCACTTCCTCGTCCAGGGCCTTTTCCAGCAGCCCGGCGCAAAACGCGGCGGTCAGCAGTTTGGTGTCTTTGTCAGCCACTTCGCCGCGGTAACGCAGGTTACACTCGGCCAGTCCGCCGCCGCGCCACTCGGCCAGCAGCAGCCCCAGGCGGTAAGCGACATCCAAATAGCCCCGCAGCGACGCCAGCGTCTTGGGGTCCACGGCCGCCATGTTCACGGCATGCCGAATTTCGCCCGTGGTCAGGAAGTTAATCAGCAGATGCACGCCTTCCACAGCCACTTGGGTTTGCGCCTCTTCGGTGCTGGCGCCCAGGTGCGGCGTGAACAGCACATGGGGCAGGCTGAACAGCGGGTGCTCGGCCTTCTTGGCGTGCGCCCAGGTGTCTTCTTCTTCGTACACATCCAGGGCCACGCCGCCCAGCTTGCCGCTCTTGAGGCCCTCGATCAGCGCCGCTTCGTCGTAGATGCCGCCGCGGGCGCAGTTCACCAAGCGGGCGCCGGGCTTGAGCAGTTGGATTTCTTCGAGACCGATCAGGCCCTTGGTTTCGTTGGTCAGCGGCGTGTGGACGGTCAGGTAATCGACGTGCGGGAGCATGTCGCGCACTTTCTCGACCAGTTCGACGCCTAGTTCGTCGGCCCGCTCGGCCGAGAGGAACGGGTCGAAGCCCAGCACGCGCATCTCAAAGGCCTTGGCCCGCTTGGCCACCTCTTGGCCGATACGCCCCAGGCCGACCACGCCCAGCGTCTTGCCGGCCAACTGCGCGCCCATGTAGGACTTGCGGTCCCACTTGCCCTGCATCAGGCTTTGATGCGCCGGGGCCAGGTTGCGCGACAGGCCCAGCATCAAGGCGAAGGCGTGCTCGGCGGTGCTGACTGTGTTGCCCGCCGGGGTGTTCATCACCACGATGCCCTGGCGCGTGGCGGCGTTCTTGTCGATGTTGTCGGTCCCCACGCCGGCCCGCACAATGGCTTTGAGACGGCGGTTGCCTTCTAGCGACTCGGCGGTGATCTTCACGCCGCTGCGGCAGATAGCGCCATCGAACCGCGCCAGCGCCTCGCGGAGCGCGTCGCCCTTGAGGCCGGTGATGACTTCATACTCCACCCCCGGCGCCTGATCCAACAGATCAAGGCCTTCCTGGGCGATTGGGTCCAGAACAAGAATGCGCGGCATGGGAAGATAGCGAATCGTAAGTAGCGAGTGGCCAACAGCAAAGAGCGAATCGTGAGTAGTGAATAACGAAGCGAGCGAGCGGAGCGGATGGACGCGACGCTCTTCTCTCGACTCGCCGTTCGCTACTGGCGATTCGCTTCCTGAAATTCCAGCATGTAATCGCGGAGCAGCTCCACGCCTTCGACAGGCATGGCGTTGTAGATCGAGGCGCGGATGCCGCCCACGCTGCGGTGCCCCTTGATGCTGTTCAGGCCGCGCTCGGCGGCGCCGGCCAGGAACTTCTTTTCCACCTCTTCGCTGGGCAAGCGGAACGTGACGTTCATCAGCGAGCGGTCTTGCGGCTGGGCGTGGCCGCGGTAGAAGCCCTGGCTTTGGTCCAGCACGTCGTACAGCAGCTTGGCCTTGTCGCGGTTGCGCTGGAGCATCTTGTCCAGGCCGCCCACGTCGTTCAAAAGCCACTCAGTAATCAGGTTAACCACGTAAATGGCGAACGTGGGGGGCGTGTTGTAGAGCGAATCTTCCAGGGCGTGGGACTTGTAGTTGCAGTAGCCGGGCAGGTCGTCGCGGCTACGTTCCAGCAGGTCTTCGCGAACGATCACAATGGTCACCCCCGCCGGTCCCGCGTTCTTCTGGGCGCAAGCGTAAATCAGACCATATTGCTCGATCGGGAGCGGCCGGCAGAGGAAATCGCTCGACGCGTCGCACACCAGCGGGGCGCCGGCGGTGTCTGGTTCGCTGAGGAACTGGACGCCTTCGATCGTCTCGTTCGAGGTGATATGCACGTACGCCGCTTGCGGGTTGACTTTTAGCTCGCTGGCTTGCGGCAGCCGGTCATACTTGTGCGGTTTGCCGTCCCACAACACTTCGACCTGACCCTCTTTGACCGCCTCTTCGCGGGCTTTTTTGCCCCATGCGCCGGTCAAGATGTACTGCGCCGGCTGCGATTGGCCCCGCAGGAGGTTCATGGGGACCATCGAGAACTGGAGCCGCGAGCCGCCTTGCAGGAACAGGATGCGGTAGTTGCTGGGGATGTTGAGCAGCCTGGTCAAGTTCGCCTTGGCCGACGCCAGGATGCCAAGGAACGGCTTCTCGCGATGGCTGATCTCCAGCACCGACGCCCCCACGCCCGGCAGGGCCAGCAGTTCTTCTTGCACGCGCTCCAGCACTGGAAGCGGCAAGACGGCGGGACCTGGAGAAAAATTATAAACGCGGTCAGCAGCGGTAGTGGCCATAGTGGCGGGGCAGAAAGGGCGGTTGGGGAAGAATGGTCCGTCGATGGACCCCTGATTTTAAGACTTCCTCGCCAAGTTGAGAAGGCGAGGGGCGTCGCCACGGACGAACGGCGTTCTTCTGGTGACGACGCGCTGCGTCGAAACGCGCTTCCGCGTCGCCAAGGTGGGCCGCTGCGCCGCACACTGCCAACCGGTCAGAAGTTTCTTCGGCTGAACGTCTTGCGCTGTGGCAAGTCGGTTGACCGAGAAAGACTCCCGGCCCCGTCCCGACCGCGATTCCGAGTGCGGACTAGCGATACGTGGTGGCCGAGGCGGGAACCACGCCAACGCCGCGATTGATCTGCTGTTGGAGCGAGGCGATCTTGGCGGCCACGCCGGCTTGGAGGTTGTCGATGCTGTAGGCCCGCTGGTAATCGACCAAGGCTTGCCGGGTATCGCCGGATTGCTCACGAATGCGGGCCAGGGCGGCCCAGGCACGGGCGTTGTCCACTTCCATTTGCACCGCCTCTTCCAGATACTTTTTGGCGGTGTCGTGCTCGCCGAATTCCTCGTACAGCCGGGCGAGTTCGATGCGCGGCTCAGCCGAGGTGGGGGCTTTCTCGGCCCATCGCTTGAGGAGCGTAAAAGCCTTGTCGGAGCGGTTGGTTTCGACCAGCAACACGGCCAGCGCTCGGTGGCAATCCAAGTGACTGGCTTCGTAGTCGAGACACTGATTGTACAGCGTCTCGGCTTGCTCGTAGTACTTGTCCGCCTCGCGGCCCACGGTGTCAGCTTCGGCCAGAAGAGATTCGGCCTCGGCCAGGCGGTTCTCTTGCTGGCGCTGCTGAGCCTGGCCTTCCAGTTGGATCGCCACGTTATGACGCTGCATGGCCATCTCGTGGAGCGTGGCGCCCATGTTGTAGTAGCTATCGGGATTGACCGGGTCGGCGGCAATGGCCTGCTGGAACCGCTGGATCGCGGCCTGGTGCTGGCCTTGGTGGTGCAACCGCACGCCGGCAAGGTTCTGCCCGTTGGAGGCGGTGCCGCACCCCGCGGTCGCCGTAAGGCCAGCAAGCACGGCAAGCCCCAGTACGCTGGCGGCCTGACGATGGATCGTACAGTGGTTGTTGCCCGACACAGTGCGCCTCGAATTGGCGAAAGAGAAGTTACCCCGCGCAAGGCGATTGGCGCCGCCCCACGAAGAAAGCGGGGGGAGAATACTTTCAAGTTTCCCCTGGGGCAAGGCCGATTCTAAAAAGTTCAAGATGCACAAAGCCCGCCTGATCGGCTCTGGAAGACCGCGGGCCGGCCATTTGGAAGATTGCATGTTTTTCGCCGGTTGACATTCGCGGCGGTCGTGGTAGGTTCTTCCTTGGCTGAAGGGACACGGCTTGCACGGACGTCCGTCAGCGCCGGCGCCGAAGGATTCGACCCCGGTGCTCTTTTGCGGTCTCAAGAAACAACAAGGCCCCGCCGCACGAAGCGACGGGGCCTTTTTTCGTTGAAAGTCAAAGAGGCGAAAGCGGAAATAAATTTCCGCACTCCCAATTTGGAGTGCGGCGATTCATCGCCGCTTTCGTCTTTATTTTCCTCCTCGTCGTCCTTCGACTTTCCTACAGCCCCGGCGCCAGGCGCACCAGTTGGCCTTTGCCTTCGCTGCCGATCACGGTGATGTACAGCGCGCCGTCTTTGCCAAACGCCAGCGCGGTCGGCTTGTCCAGACCGGCGATCTTGACCGGGTTGATCGTCTGCTCCTGGCCTTTGCCCTCGGCGTCCAGGCGGAACAAGCCGCCTTCCTCGCTGGCCATCCAGGCGAAGTCGGTGGCGTAGAGATGGCCCTTGGGGCTGTACGCCAGGCCGGTAATGTCGAACAAGCCCGTCTCCAGGTTCAGCTTCAGCTTGCCGGTCTTAGGGCTGTAGAACGAGAGCAGCGAGTCGTTGGGCACGTTGATTTCGCCCATCTGGCCGACCACCAGGTTGCCTTTGTCGTCGGTGGTGAGCGCCACGGGGGCATCCACTTGCACGGCCTCCTTGGTGGCAATGGAGCGTTCCAGGTCGCCGAACTTCGTGCCGTCGATAGCGGACTTGACCACCCAGCCCTTGGTGTCGTCGCCGTTGGCGCTGGCGTAGAGCGCCCCGCCGGCAATGGCCAGGCCGTAGTAGTTGCCTTCGGCCTGGACCTCTTCGGTCTTGGTGAGCGGGCCGAGCTTGGCCTTGGCGGCGTCCACGGTAATGGCTTCGGCGCCGGCTTCGGGCACTTCAAAGACGTAGATTACTTCCTCCACGTCCACCTTGTCGCCGCCGCCCACGATGAGCGTGTTCTTGTCGAGGAACACCAGGCCCAACGGGCCGATATTGTACATCGGGCCTTTGCCGTAGATGTCTTTGGCGAAGCCGGTAATTACGTCGGACTGGATCGCCTTGCCGTCCTCGCCAATTTGCACACGAATCACGCGGCCGGCGCCGCTGTCCGACACGAACAGGTCGCCCGTTTCCGGCTGTACCACCACGCCGCAAGGATTGGTCAAACCTTCGACCACGGTCTCCACTTTTTCCTCGGCCAAGGCCGGCGCACAGCACGCCGCCAGCACTACGCCCAACGCTGCCAAAACTCGCATGGGAATCTCCTGAGGGGGAAAACAACAACGATCCATTCTTCTTGATTCAACGTCCCGCAACGGAACAGCAACTCTCCGTGATTGGGCTTCTTACTCGCCAGCCGGCGCCTTGGGGTCGGGCGGCAACTGGGGCGGTTCGATCTTGGGATAAACCTTGCTGGTCAGGCCCTCTTTCAAGAAGGTCACCAGGTCGGCTTTCTCCTGGTCGGTCAGGTTCAGGGGGAAGATTTCTTCGTCCAGGTACGGGTTCTTGTTGCCGCCCTTGTTGTAGTACTCCACGACGTCCTCCAGCGTCGCTTCGCTGCCGTCGTGCATATAGGGGGCCGTCAGGGCGATGTCGCGGAGCATGGGCGTTTTGAACGCACCCTTGTCGCCCTCGAGATTGGTGCTGACAAAGCGGCCCAGGTCCGGCTCCTCTTTGTCCCAACCCACGCCGACGTTGTGGAAACCGCCGTCGGTGAACAGCGGTCCTGGGTGGCACGCACTGCAATGGCCCTTGTTGAAGAAAATCTCCATTCCACGCTGGGCGGCTTCCGAGAGCGCGTCCTTGTCGCCCGCCTTGTAGCGATCATATGGAGCGTCGCCGGCCAGCAACGTGCGCTCGAAGGCGCCAATCGCCTTGGCGATGCCTTCTTCGGTCACGCCGGTCCCGAACACATCCTGGAACTGTTCGCGGTAGCCAGGAATCGCGTTCAGCCGCTCGACGAGATTCCCCATTTCCATCGCCATCTCGATGGGGTTCTGGATCGGTCCCAGCGCTTGCCCTTCGACGTGCTGCGCGCGGCCGTCCCAGAACTGGAAGAAATGGTAGCCCGCATTCACGACCGTGGGCGAGCTGCGGCCGCCCACCTGACCTTGAAAGCCAGTGGCGAACTGCGCGGCGTTGGACCAACCCTTGCTGGGATCGTGACAACTGGCGCAGCTCACCGAGCTATCTTGCGAAAGCCGCTTATCGAAGTACAACTGCTTACCAAGCTCGATCTTCTCTTTGGTCAGCGGGTTGTCACGCGGGAGGCGCATCTTGGGCAGCCCGGCGGGGATCTTCAACTCATACTTCTCTTGAGCCGACGCCAGCCCGGTCAGTCCGACCAGCCAAGCGGCGCCCAAGATCGCAGCAGCAAAGCGACGCATCAGGGACCTCCGGATGAATAAGGGATGGCAGATCCCTATTGTGTGGCGCTATGCCGCCCCTGACAAGTACATAGAAATCCGTGGATTGGTTGGGGCCATCGGCAACGGCGGTCCATAAACGATAAAATGGCGTGGATCGCTATCAGGCCGAGAGCGCGCCACGCCGTTTCAACTAATCGTCGGGGTCTTGGCGAGCGGGGTGTTGGCCCCCGGATGGAATCAGCGCTGGTGCGTTGCGCATTAGGGAGCTAGCACCCCACTCACCGAAAATCCATGGACGCAAACAGGAAGGCGGAAGGAAACATCATGGGTCCTGCATCTACAGCCGAACCTTCGCTGGCCGCGCCGCGGGTGGGTGGCGCGGCGCCGGCGTTTGAACTGCCTTGCGTCGACGCCGAGGGCGGGCCGGAGCGACGCGTGCGGCTGGAGGATTACGCCGGGCGATGGCTGGTGCTGATCTTCTACCCGCGCGACTTTTCGTTTGTCTGCCCCACGGAGTTGACCGCCTTTAGCGCCCGGATTGCCGACTTTCAGAAGCGCGACGCGGTGCTGCTGGCGGTCAGCGTTGATTCGCTGGAACTGCATCGCGAGTGGTTGACCACCCCGCCTCGCCGCGGCGGACTGGGGCCGCTCCAGTTCCCGCTAGGTTCCGATCCCGATGGCCGCGCGGCGCGGGCCTTTGGCGTGTGGGACCCGGACAAAAAGGTGTCGATTCGCGGGTTGTTCCTGATCGACCCTGACGGCGTGTTGCAGTATGCGGTCATTCACAACCTGAGCGTGGGGCGCAGCGCCGACGAAGTCTTGCGGGTACTCGACGCGCTGCGGACCGGCGGCTTGTGTCCAGCCAGTTGGACCTCGGCCGACGGGATAATCGACCCCGAGAAGGCGCTCCAGCCGGGCAGCGTGCTGGGCCATTACCGGATTCGTGCGCCGTTGGGGAGCGGCACGTTCGGCACGGTGTTCTCGGCGCGGGACCTGCACCTGGAGCGATTGGTGGCCTTGAAGGTCTTGAAGCGGAACATCAGCGAGTCGCGCGAGGCCCTGCTGAACGAAGCCCGCGCCGCCGCCCGGTTGAACCATCCGCACGTTTGCACGATATACGCCGTCGAAGAAGCCGACGGTCTGCCCCTGATTGTGATGGAGCACCTGGACGGCCAATCGCTTTCACAGCGCATTGACGAGGGGTTGGAGCGCACCACGGCCCTGCGGCTAGCCGCCCAAATTGCGCAAGGGCTGTTGGCCGCGCATCAGCAGCAGGTGGTGCATGGCGACTTCAAACCGGCCAACGTGATGGTGACCGACGCCGGCGCCAAGATTCTCGACTTTGGCCTGTCTCGCTCGCATCATGCGCGCACGCCGTGCGAGGGCAAGGCGCGACGCAGCGCGCCGGCCCGGGAGCCGGCCCTGGTGTTCGAAGGCGTGGAGCTATCGCTGGACCGGACCGTGGACATCCCGCCCGAGGCGGGACTGGCCGACGATTCGATTCGCGGCACGCCCGCGTACATGGCGCCCGAACAGGCCGAAGGCCATCCTGCTACCCCCGCCAGCGACGTGTTCTCGTTCGGCCTGACGCTCTACGAGATGCTGACCGGCCGCAGCGCCCACGAGCGCACCTCGGTCCTCGACATGCTCCTTCGCCTCCGCACCGCCAACCTAGCCCAAGAGCTAGCCCCCCAAGTCGAGCCAGGTTACCAAGACCTTCTGGCCGCCATGCTCTCCCGCAACCCCGCCCAGCGACCATGCATGGAAGAGGTCGCACAGCGGTTGAATGATGGAGGAGTGTAAGGTCGGTCGTGCTTCGCCCCATGCCGCATCCTCTGGCAGCCAAAGCCCTCGATCGTCCGGATCAAATCGACTCGCTTCATGAGACGATGAACTCGCCGACCTTGCGCGCCCCGGGAATGTGGCCTCCGGAAAGATCGTGGTAGAGATCCCGCAGGTGCTCCAGAAGATCGTCCAGGTTTTCGCCTTGGGTCCAGTAGTCGGGCCAGTCTTGCAGGTATCCTAGCCACGCGTCTTTTTCTTACCAGTAAACGTACTTGACCGTCGGCATCGTGTGATCCTCCCACCAAAGTGCAGTTCGATTTTTCCCGGGGCAGGTCCGCGAACCAAGCATGACCGCCGTCCGACGCCCGCGAAGCGGCAGCCAATCGGCCAAGCGCATTTGAACCAAGTACTTGAACGAGGGGCAACGGTGTATGGAGTCATTCTCATTGAATGCGGCGAAAGAAATGCTGCTCCTGACGCCTTTCCGACGGTTCGGTTGAATCTTTCAGTTCACAACGACGTGAAAGACGGCGCCCTGTGAATTGCGCGGAGGTCTTCTCTCACACTGCCGTGGTTGCTTATCCTACGCTGCGTTGGACTCCGCCGGCGGCAGGCGCAGCAACAGTAGCGTGGCAAGTTGGCTGAGGAAGATCGCCCGATGCACGCCTTCGGGCTGGTACGCCATGAACACCTCGTCCAGCACTTGGAAGGCGGCCCACAGCGCGAGGTTGACGCCGCAGGCGTAGAGGGTCGCGCGCTCCTGGCTGAGCGGCCGGCCGCGATACGTGGCGGCCGCCCACCAGAACAACGCCGCCGCCAATGCTTCCCAGGCGATCGCGCCGGCGAACAAAAACGCTTGCAGCGCGCGCGGCACGTCCAGCGGGTCCATGGCCTGATTGATCCATTGCCAGTTCCCCGACACAAACTTGAACGACGCCCGCAAAACGCCCAACACCTGGAGCGCGTTCAGCACATTCGTGGCGGCCACGACGCTCAGCCACGCCGCCCAGAACAACAGCAGCATGCGTTGAATAAGAGCCAAGACGATCCACTCCCGAGAAGGGCTGATCCTAAAACCGTCCACCGCGACGAGAACCCCAACTGAACCATGATGTAATTTAGCTCGCCGGCTCGGCAAGACGAGAGCAAAGCGACGAAGAACCACAGATGGCGCGAGGGTCGCCGATAAGATTGCGCTCTTCTTTTCTCCGGGCCTCGGCGGCTTCGTGGCGTTGTTCTCCTCAGCCGGGCGCAGTCACGGGGCGAAGAATCTCCCAGATAATTCCCGCTCATTCCATTTTTTGGCCACGCATCAAAATTTTTGAGTACAATCACAACCTAACAGCAGTGTCGCGGGCTTGTGAGACGCACGGCTGTCTCTGGGGAAAGGTCGCGGCGTGGGGGACGGGGATGCGTCTCCCATCAGGGCGGGGCGGCGGCGGGTCGTCGCGCTGCATTCACCAAGTCCACCGGCTTGTTTGTCATCCATTCTTGCTCAGGGCGCCGCTCATGTTGTTTCGATTCCCGCGTCGGGTCTCTTCGTCGGCAAAGCTTCCCCCGCGGCGGCGCGCGCTGCGGGGCGAATCGCTTGAGCCGCGCCACCTGCTGGCGGCCGATCCCCTGGTGTTTGACTCGGACGATACGGCCTGGCAGTCGCTCTGGAATGCGACCTCGGACCAGTGGAGCGAGTCGTTCCAAGAACTGCGATCCGATTATCTTCCCGTGGATATCGAAATTACGGAAGTCTCGGGGCAAGCCCGCATCGGCGGAAGCTGGATCGAAAACACCGACGGCCGCCGCTGGGCGCAACTCCGCAATCTATCCAGTGAGTCGTTCAGCACGCGGTGGAATGAATACCGCGAACAAGGCTATCGGCTGGTCGATCAGGAATCGTACGTGCTGGGCGGGCAGCGCTACTACGCGGGCATTTGGGTCGAAAACACCGAGCGCTACGACTGGCTCTCCTACCGCAACTTGACGGCGGACAGGCTGCAAGAGCTTTTCGACACCTACGAGGACGACTACCTTCCCGTCGATCTCGACGCCTACGAGGTGAACGGTTCGCTGCGGTATGCGGCGGCGTTCGTCGAGAGTCCCGGCAACCTGGCCTGGCAAGCGCGATATGGCCTGACCTCGGATGAGTTCGGCGACTTGTTTGACTCGCTGCGCGGGTCATACCGCGTGACCGATATCGAGTCCTACCAGCTCAACGGGCAGCAGCGGTACGCGGTGGTGTGGGTGGAGAACGAGAACGGGCGCTCGTGGGCCTCGCGCCGCAACCTCTCGGAAACGGGGTTCTGGAACGAGTTCAATTCCTACCGCGACCGTGGTTACCGGCTGGTCGATTACGAACGCTACCAATCCGGCTCTCAATGGCGGTACGCCGCCGTCTGGCGCCAGAACGGCGACCGGCTGAACTGGGACCTGCGCAGCGACGTCGATGCGCTGGCAACCGACCACTTGAACGATTTCAACGTGCCGGGCATTGGCGTCGCCGTGGTTCAGGATGGCGAGTTCCTGTATCGCCGTGGGTTCGGCTACCAGGATGTGAAGGCCGGCTTGCAGTACTCCTCGCGAACGGTGAACCGCCTGGCCTCGGTCAGCAAGGCCGTTGCCGGCGTGCTGGCGTTGGACCTGGTGGAGAAGGGCCTGCTGGACATCAACCGCCGCACCGCTTCCTATACCGGCACGGTCTACGGAGAGTCGATTCCCAGCCACCACACCCATACGCTCTTGCAACTGTTGTCCAACCGCGGCGGGATCGGGCACTACGACGAACTGGGCGACGTGAACGGCGTCTTCGCCACCGCCCTGGAAGCCAGCGCCGAGTTCTGGGACGAACCGCTCACGGTCTCGCCCGCGGGAAGCGGGTATCACTACAGCACCCACGGCTATACCCTGCTGGGCGCCGCAATCGAAGGAGCCTTGGGGCAGCCCATCCAGCAAATCGTGCAGCAGCGTCTGACCGACGCCTTTGACCTGAATACGCTGCGGGTGGAGGACCGCGGGGTCGCGAATCGGTATCGCTCCGCGGTGTACCGCACCGGCACGACCGCCGTCACGGCCGACAACACCAGTTGGAAGATCTTGGGAGGCGGCCTGGAGTCCTCGGTCTACGACCTGGCGCGGTTCGGGGCCAAGTTGCTGTCGGGCCAGATTCTTTCGGAACGATCGCGGGCGACGCTATGGACGCCGCCGCCGCCCGACGACGAGGATTACGGCTTGGGCTGGGACCTGGGCACGCGCCGCGGCTTGCAGTGGGTGGGCAAGAGCGGCGGCCAACTGGGCGCCAACACCTACCTGTTGATGTACCCCTCTCAAGACCTCGTGATCGCCGTGCTCACGAATCGGCAAGGCGGCGGACATAGTGCCGGGCGCCTGGCCCGCGAGATCGCCGACCTGATCTTGGACGACGAACCGGCGACCCCCAGCCAAAACATCCGCATCCGGCAGGACGTGAACGACGACGGCCAGGTATCGCTGGCCGACGTGCTGGCGTGCGTGCAAACCCTGCGCAGCGCCACGAGCAATACGGCGCCGACCGACCCGCAATCCACGTCGCTGTACCTGGACGTGAACGGGGACCGGCAGGTCTCGATTGCCGATCTGCTGGAGATCGTGGTGGAGCTGCGCCGCGCGCTGACCGCCGAAGGCGAAGCAACCGACCTTTCACCCGAAGGTGAAGCGACCGCCGCGCCGCCAATGCTGGTTATCACGCCGGTTGTTGTGTCGAAAGCCGATTCCAGCGAGCGTTTCTCCCCCCAAGAATCCGAGGCTGAAGCCTTGCCGCTTCAGGACTTGTCGCGCACGCCGGAAAGCACACCGCCTGCCACAAGCGATTCAACCACACCTACGTCGGCAAGCAACGTCCAGCTTTCCAAGGACGACCGCGACGACGAGGGTTCGACGGCCCTGGAAGCAATGATTCAGGACATCGCCCAGCATCTCGGGGCCCGTCCCACCGCTTCGAGCTAACTAAGACAGCGCGAAGGGGCACGCGACGTAACCGGCAAGCACAAACCGCGAACAAAGAAAGTGAACCACGGATACCACCGAGGGGCACGGATAAGAGTTGAATTACCTAAAAATCATCCGAGTCATCCGTGGTCTATTTTTCTCTCGTTTCAACCGCTTCAAGGTACTCCCCACGCATCGCTTTTCTTGTCCATTTGCAATTCCCCGTCAAAAGCCTAGCTTCATCTTTCCCAGTTCCTCGTTCAACTGATCAAACCGCCACAGTCGGACAGCGTGTTCGCCTTGGACGAGAAGGGCCAGAGTGCGACCGTTGGCGCTTAGGCGAAGCGTTTGAATCGGCGCTTGATAGGCGGGCAGGGTGAGCAGCGGCTGAAACTCATCGTGCTGGCGGCGCCAAAGCGTCACTACGCCGGCACGGGAGCCGACCGCCAGCAAGTCACCCGCGCCGTTCAGCGCCAGCGCGGTCACGCCGCCAGGTTGCTCCTCCAAGTCGGTCACCGTGTCGCGCTCGGGAAGGCTAATCAGGCGCAGGCGGCCGGTGTCGGCGCCAATCAAAGCCCGCGTCTCGCCGGGTAAGATGGCCAGAGCGGTCACGCCACCGCCCGGCCCGTCAAACCGGTTCTGGGGCTGTCCGGTTTGGGTCGAGAACAGCCACAGCGTTCCGTCCTCGGCGCCCATCAGCCCCCACGTCTTGCCAATGGCCAGCGACCAGAGTTGCGAGTTGCTCAGGAATTGCTCGCCCGGCGCATTGGTCCATCCGGTGCGTGTCTGCTGGGCGGCCACGCTCCACGAGGCCAGGTGGTCGTTGTTCACTTGCCCCCACAGGTCTTGCCCGTCGGATGAAAACGCCAGCGGCCCTTGCGGAGTCACGGACAACTCGCTAGGCCAGCTTCGCACGTAAATAGGAACAACGTGCACATAGTCGATCCAAATCGCCCGCACGTGCGGATTGGCGACTCCCAGCACCACCTGGTCGACCCAATCGCTATCTCCTCGTTCGAAGGTCCCCTCGTCAAAAACGTCCATTTGAAATAAGTGGTAATCGAGGCCGGGCCAAGACGCCAGCGGAACCAGTTCACGATGCGTATGGTTGTGGGTCACCGCGGCCATCTCAAAGGCGTCTCCCTCGGCTGCGTCGTATTCGACCCGGATCGCGGCGAAGACCGACCACCCTTCCTGGCCGGACGCACGGAAGGAATCCCGGTCCAAACGCACGCGGATCTCGCAATCAGGCGACTTGCCGGCGATGCGCACGGCGCGGCCGTTGGTGGCTTGCGGATCATCGACCACCGCTACCCGCGCTGGGTCGCCGTCAATCTTGAAGGCGTCTTCTTGAAACACGCGAACCTGACGCCCCGTGGGAAGCGGCAGCGAGTGGGGCGCCGAACCGTCCAGCGGAAAACTCACCAGGCCCGCCAACGATGACGCGGCCACCGCGTGCGCGCCATCGGGCGCCAGGCGCACCCGGTCGCCCATGATTCGCGTCGGCACTCCCGCCAGTTGGATAAAATACGGCTCGACAAACCCCACGTGCTCGTTGGGATGGGCTCGCGCCGAGGTCTCCCGCAGCAGTCGTCCGTCTTCGGCGCTCCAGACGCTGAGGGTCGAGCGGCGGCGGCCATCCGACTCGGACAGGCAAACCAGCGTCCGACCGTCGGCCGAGAGGTCCATGTCCAGCACCGGGCTACCGGTGTGAGCGAGGGTGGTCGTCACCGTCGGTCGGCGGACTTCGTGCAATTGAGTTTCGTTGTTGGCGGCGGCCGCCAGCCAGCGGCCATCGGAACTAAGCCGCGCCGGGGGGGTGGAGGTGAGCCGATCGTTATTCGATCCTGGTACGACCAATTCGGCCGCGACGCGCCCGGAAGCCGCGTCCCACAGCCGTACTTTGCGGCCCTCGCCCGAGGTCATCAACAACGCGCCGTCGCCGCTGACGCTCAGGCTGCCAGCCGGGGAGCGGGCCGCGGTAGGATCGAGAAGGATTTGCACCTGTTCGCCGGTTTGGATTGCGTAGCGATCCAGCGCATGGCGGTTCTCGGCCACCACGTAGCGGCTATCGGGCGTAAAGACGACATCTCCATAGTTGGCGTCTTCGGGAAACTCGCGGTACAAGCGGCCATCGGGATGGTGCAACGAAAGCGCGCCCTCGCGCGTGAAAGCGAGCCATTTTCCATCGGGGCTGACGGCGAAATGGTTCACTCGAACCTCGCCCCAAGGCGCTTCTTGCCAGTCGCTCTCAGCGTCCCACCGCCGCAGTTGATGGGTTCCCTGCGCCGGATCGTCGAACTGCCCATACAGCCACCGCCCATCCGGCGAGAACGCCAAATCCAAAGCGACGTCCTGTGCGCTGCTAAGCACGCGTGTCTGGTCCGGATGGGCCGGGCTCCAAAGATGGATGTTCCCTTGCCGCGTGCCCACCGCCACCTGGCGCCCGTCGGGGCTGAACGTCAGCGCGTAGACGCCTTCCACCACGTCGCTCTGTTGCAGGTCCAGCAGCCGGCTGAGCGACTTGCCCAACAGCATGGCGACCGTATCGAAGTTGTACTCGCCGACCTTCTGGCGTGTGGTCGTGTCGAACAGGTGCACCGGGCACGTCGGCCGCTCGCGATACGGCCCCACCACGAACCGCTGGGAATCGGGGCTGAACGCCAACGCATGCGGCTCGTTCCGGAAAGCGGCGATCAAGGGCGTCGGCCGCACATCGACATGGGCCAAAGCGGCGACGGCCAGCGTGCGAAGCGGGACCGGGTCGGCGTCTTCGACTTCCAACGCGGCGGCCTCGGTGAGCTTCTCCAGGCTGCCCCAGGTCCAGCCGTTCCGTCGCGTAGCGGCGCTTTCCCGCACGTCACTCACCAGCGAATGGTAGCGCTGCGTATCAGCCAATTGTTGCCGCGCGGCGGCTAACGTGCGGGCCGCGGCATACTCTTGCCGAAAATGTAGGAATCCCGCCAGCAGCACCACGGCCGCCACGCTGGCGACGATCAGCCCGGCCGTCGCCGGCTTGCGCCGGCACCAGCGGATCAGGCGCTCGGCGCGTCCCACGCGGCGGGCGCGGATCGGCTCGCCCTTCAGGAAGCGAGCCAACTCCCACTCCAACTCCTCGGCCGATGGGTACCGGTCCCGCGGTTTCTTTTGAAGGCACTTCAGGCAAATGGTTTCTAGGTCACGCGGGATCGAGGCATTCAATTGCCGCGGCGGGACCGGCTCTTGCTCCAGCACCATCCGCACCGTTTCCAAGGGACTGGCGGCTTGGAACGGTGGCCGGCCGGTCAGCAAGCAGTATAGAATGGCTCCCAGCGCGTAAAGGTCGCAAGCGGGACCGGCTTGCTGAGAGTCGCCCGCGGCTTGCTCGGGCGACATATACGTGGGGGTGCCGAGAATCTGCCCCGAAGCGGTCAGTTCCTTATCGGCCTCGATCCGCTTGGCCAGCCCAAAGTCGGTGATCCGCGGCTGACCGGCCGCATCGAGCAGCACGTTGGCGGGCTTGAGATCGCGATGGACGATTCCGCGTTGATGCGCGTACTGCACCGCGCCGCTCAGGGCGCGCACCATCTCGGCCGCCGCGCGCGGGGGGAGCGGACCGGCGGCCACGCGCTGTTGCAGGCTGTGGCCTTCCACATAGCCCATCGAGAAGAACGGCAGGCCGTCGAACTCACCCACCTCGAACACGGGCACGATGTTCGGGTGGTCGAGATTCGCCGCAGCCTGGGCCTCGGTGCGGAAACGTTGGATTTGCTGCTCGCCGGCATGTTGGCCCCCCAGCATCATCTTGAGCGCGACCACGCGGTTGAGGCTTTGCTGCCGCGCCTTATAAACCACCCCCATGCCGCCCTGCGCGATCTTGCTGAGCAGCACGTAATCGCCCAGCACCCCCAGCGACGTTTCCTCGGCAGGCGGGAGAACATGAAAGTCCAAGCTGGTGTCGGGTCCGCCCTGCGCCGCAGGAGCGCTGAGGTTGACGGTCGAGGGGCATGCTTCGCCCGGCGCCGCCAGGGGGAACGAGGTGGTCGCGTGAAGATCATCTCCTGGGACTGCGGGGCGGGCTAAGGACCGCTCCCGCACTTCAGCGGCCACCTGGACCACCAGCGCCGAACATGCAGGACAAGCCGCCAAATGCGATTCCGCTTGTTCCCGCTCCGCGTGAGTCGCCGACCCATCAAGCAAGGCGGCCAGAAGCGGTCGGTCGAGGTGAACCATCGTTGTTCCCGTTGTTGCGCTAGCCCGGCACCGCCGCCCTATGATCTCTTTGCGGGGACCGGCCGCGCCGACCAAACCCCATCACCTTCCCAACGCGCGCAGCAGCTACTCCCTGGCTGACTGCTCCACCACCTTTGAGGAATGCGATTTAACATATATGAGTAGCCGTGTCAAATCGCCGGTAACGAATCGCCCTTATGCGGCGTATGGCCTGGGCGCCAAGAGAAAACTTTTTGGCTTGGCGCGCGAAACGCATTATCGGCAGAGCTTCTTCGAGGAAGCACCACGGATAAAAACGTTCTCTGGCCTCCCAGTTCACAAGATCGCACACCGCCCATGTGCGCGCAAGAGTGACAACCACGGATAAAAGAAAGACGGGGGCCAAAACCATCCGCGGTTTCTGTCCTTGGAGCCAACCCGCGCCTCTCGTGCTCGTCCCGCCGCGGCCTATTCAATTTGCCTTTTGCAACTCGCAATTCGCACTCTTTTAAAATCGGCTTCCTCCAAGAATTCCGCGCGGGAGCAATCCGGCTATGAACCAACGCGACATGGCGCGACGGCGTTTGCCGCTCATTCAATCAACCGCTCTGTTGGCGCAAGTCCTGAAAGATCGCCGTGTTAGCGCGGGAAAAACCACCTTCGGAGTCGCTCCCTCGCTCACGCGTTGGGCTACTCTTGGTTGCCCCCCAAGCAAACGCGGTTGGGTCGGGAATCCCCAAGTTTCTGACCAATTCGTTGCGATAATATCGAAGATGTGCGATCATTGCGGAGTAACCCGCACTTTCCATTCGCACATTGTTTGGAAGTGTCGGGTTTTTTTGCCGCCAGGGGTACAACGCCGAACCAGCCGTTTGTGCCTCCCACCTTGGTTGGCGACCGGCCTCGCATTTTCCCGTTCGACGGGCTGAATGGCTCGTCGTATCGATTCCTTGCATCGCTTTCATTTTTCTCGGAGCGCCCATGAATCCTGCCCCTCGTCTGCGACCGCCTCGTCGCGGCGGTTTTACGCTGGTGGAGTTGTTGGTGGTGATCGCCATTATTGGGATCCTGGTGGCCTTGCTGCTTCCCGCGGTGCAGGCCGCCCGCGAAGCGGCCCGCCGCATGTCGTGCAGTAACAACCTGAAACAACTCGGGATCGCGCTGCACAATCATCACGACACCAAGAAAGTCCTTCCGCCGGGCGGCTTCTCGGATCAGCCGCCGATCGGCACGGGCGGCGGATGGGGCAGCTCGTGGCTGGTCTTCATTCTGCCCTTTCACGAACAAGGCGCAATGTTTGACAAGTTCCTGTTCACCGGAAATTCCGGGTGGGGCAATGCAAATAACTACACCGCAGCCAGCAACTCGGGACTGGAAATTTATTATTGTCCATCGTCGCCGCTAAGCCGGATTGCACGTAATCCTTATTCGGGCACGAACGTTCCGGGGCCGACCTATGTGGGAATCTCGGGCGCCGCGCCGGGTTTGATCCCTGGCTATACCGAATCACGAGTCTACAATCCCACCAGTTCGGCCGGCTGCTGCTCGGGCGGTATTGCGGGCGGCGGCGGCACGCTGGTTCCCGGCAACGCGAGACTCAACTTCGGCAGCTTCACCGACGGATTGAGCAATACGCTGGCCGTCAGCGAGAACGCCGACTTCATCACCACCGCCAACGGAACGAAGCAAGATTGGCGAAGCGGAGGCGTACATGGGTTTCTCATTGGCTGGCACAACGCCACGCCGCCCAACGGCTCCACCACCGACGCTCGCACGTTCAACATGACCACGATCCGTTACGGGATCAACCAAAAGAAGGGCTGGACCGACGCTCCGGGGAATTGCGGCTCCCAGGGTGTGTGCGACAACGCCAGCACGAACCTGCCGCTGAATTCCTCGCATCCTGGCGGCGTGATGGGCCTGCTCTGCGACGGCTCGGTGCGATTCATCTCGCAAACGACCACCGTGGCGATTCTCGCCGCGGCCGCGACCCGCGACGACGGCACGCCGGCCACGCTCCCCTAACGCTTCGCAAGGGTATCGCCGTCCGCTCTGCAATCGGCCGAGCGGCTTCAAGGCAGCCAGTAGGCCCCGTCTGCCGGACGGGGCCTTCCACGAGGCTCGCACGTGGATAATGCGACGCTTTCCCGCACAGCGTCTTTCCCTACCACGCGCCAAGTTACCAATCCGCGTCGGTAGAGGAGGCGGTTTTGCGCCTTATGAACGAAGGGCGCAAATCACCCGACCGCCAGCGTTTCCTGAATGGCGGCGAAGATGCGATCGGGCTGGGCCATGCGACCGACGCCTTTCACGCGGCAACTGAGCCAGCCTTCTTCGGGGTCGATAATCCGCACGCCGTCGGCCCGCAACTGGGCCACGTTCCGTTGCACCGCCGGCTTCTCCCACATGGCGTTATTCATGGCGGGCGCCAGCAGCACGGGGCCGGGAAAGGCCAGGTAGAGCGTCGAAAGCAGATCATCGGCCAGGCCGCAAGCCGCCTTGGCCAAGAAGTTGGCCGTGGCCGGGGCGATGCACAACACATGGCCCTTCGCCGCAAGGTCGATATGCGCTCCCAAAGGATGCCGCGCCTCGTTGAACACCTCGCGCGCGACCGGCCGGCCGGTGAGCGCCGCAAAGGTAGCCGGGCCGATAAACCGCTCGGCGGCCGCAGTGGTGACCACCGTCACTCCCGCCCCCGCTTGCACTAACTGGCTCACCAGCGCCGCGGTCTTATAAGCCGCCACGCCGCCGGTAACGCCCACAATCACTTCGCGGCCAGTCATAAGGCAAGACGGAACTCAGGAGTCAGTAAAAGTAGCGACAGGGAGGGGAATAGCCGGAGGCCAACGGTCTCCGGAGGGTCGCGCTGAGGAAGAACGATGCCGCACGCAAGGAATTTCACCGTGAAGATGAAGAAGACACGATGAAGATCAGGAAGGCGATGGGAATGAGGACGCCAGCCCTCGGGCGGCTGTTAGCCGCCGGCTATTTTCCTCGTGAAATCGGGCGGGGCCGTTGGCCTTAATCCTCGTCCATGCTGAACTGGGGGCCTTCAATGCCGATGTTCAAGTTGGACGCGGTGCGGACTTCGTTCGAGGTATCCAGGAAGATCTTGTCTTCCAGAATCTCTTGGAGCACGATCTTCATCTTGTCGGTGGTCTTGGCTTGCACCAGGGGACGGCTCCCTTGGTTCAACTGGACCAGGCGTTTCTGGATGAGCGTGGAGAGCTTGAACCGCCCGCCCACCTTGTTCACAATGTGTTCTTCTTTCAGTTCTTCGAGCATTCCTCTCCCTCGTGGATGCGGGTAAGAATCCGGCAAATATCGTGGACCGTTTGTTCAACGGTCTTGTTTTCGACAAGGTGGCGGTATTGCGAGGCGAAGGTGAGTTCGTGGCGCGCCACCTCCAAGCGGCGCAGGATGGCCTCCTCGCTCTCGGCGCCGCGACCGCGCAGACGGCGCTCTAGTTCCTCCATCGAGCCGGGATGGACAAACACGGTGATCGCTTCGGGCGTTTGCTGGAGCACTTTCATCGCCCCTTCAACGTCTATCTCCAGAATAACCCATTTTCCCGCCGCAAGACCAGAGGCCACTTCGCTTTTGAGCGTCCCGTACCAGTATCCCCGGCCGAATACCTCGCAGCACTCGAGAAATTCCCCCGCCTGACGGAGACGGTGAAACTCGTCATCCGTCAGGAAATGATAGTCCACATGGTCCTGCTCCAAGGGGCGAGGCGGCCGGGTAGTGGCCGAGACGCTGCGGAACAACGGTAAGGGACATTCGGCCAGCAGGCGTTTGCGGACCGTCGTCTTTCCCACACCCGAGGGGCCAGAAATGATGACGAGACGGCCGGTACGCATGGTGCAACTCGGTGGAAAGCGGAAGAACGAAGGTTGGAGGAAGGGCGGAAGTCGAAGGCTGAAAGTCGAATGATTATGGCTCCCGAGACCGTTGGTCTCCGGCTATTCCCCTCCCTGTCGCCACTCTAACTGATTCCTGACCCCTGCCCCCTGATTCGTGACTCCTCTCTCCCAGCCCCCTGTCACTCTATGTTCTGGATCATCTCACGGATGCGCTCGACGGCGGCTTTGATCTCGACGACGCGGTGGGCGATGTCGCTATCGCCGGCCTTGGAGCCAATGGTGTTCGTCTCGCGGAACATCTCTTGGGTGAGGAACTCCAGCTTCTTGCCGCTGTGGTCCTCGTTCCGCATCACGTCCAGAAATTGGGCGATGTGGCTGCGGAGCCGCACGATTTCTTCCGAAATGTCGGAGCGCTCGGCGAAGATGCCGACCTCGCGAATCACGTCGGCCGGTTCCACCTGAACTTCGTGCTTGGCCAGCAAACGGTTAAGGCGATCGGTCAGGCGGGCCTGGAAGGCTTCGACCACCAGCGGCGCCTGACGTTCGATGGCCGCTAGTTTTTCGGAGATCAGGCCGCAGTTTTCCTCCAGATCTGCGGCCATTGCCCGGCCTTCTTCCGACCGCATCGCGGCGAGCTTCTCGACCGCCTCGACGACGGCGCCCTCCACCGCGGACCAAACCGCCTCGACATCGACCGCCGCGGCGGCGTTCTCGTCCACCACGCCGGGCAGCAGGACCAGTTGGTCCAGGCGAGGTGTTTCGTTCAGCTCCAACCGCTCGGCGATGTCCTGCAAATGACGGAAGTAGCCCAACAGTACTTCTTCGTTAAAGCGCGAAGCCGCGGCGCCGCGCTCCTGGTCGATGCGCAGCCAGACCTGCACCGTCCCCCGGCCGACGTAGCGGCGGATCAGCTCTTCGACCTGCGCTTCCAGCACGCCGTAGCCTTCCGGGGCGCGCACCGTGAGCTTGAAGTGGCGGCTGTTGATGGTGCGGATTTCGACGGCCACGGTCCGGCCTTCCGCCTCTCGGCGGGCCTCGCCAAAGCCAGTCATGCTGGAGATCAAGTTGCAAGGACTCCCAAGAAAAAGGAACGCCGCGGAGCGCGTGGGCCATTGTGTTGCTTGTTCCCGCGATCGGTGTGAGAACACGGGTTGGCGTCGCAACGGTTGAAGCGTCCGCGGGACTTGGCAGCGGTGTACGCCGAGGCGCGTTACGGCGCAGAGCGTCGTCGCAAGGTCGTTACTCGTCGCTGGACTCGCTCGCCGGCTTGGCGGAGCCAGCGCCGCTCGCGCCGGGAGTGTCGCCCCGGGCGGGGGCGTCGGTCCGCGAACGAGGCGCGTCCAGCGGGGCCGAGGCGGTCGGCACGGCGGGCGTGCTGCCTTGAATGTCGCCGAAACCGCCCGAGCTGCCGCCCACCAGCTTGATCGCCGCGATCGACAAAACAATCCACACCACCGCGGCGCCGGCCGTGACCCAGGTAAACGTGTCGCCCGCCTTGGTGCCGAAGGCGCTCTGACCGCCCGGCCCGCCCAGTGCGCCGGCCAGGCCGCCTCCGCGACCTTTCTGCACCAGGACCAGAAGGATCAGGAACGTGGAAACCAAGAACAGCGTGATCCCGAAGAAATATTGCCAGAACGTGTGCATGATACCGATCCGTGAGTGGGGCAGGTCGGGCCTGCCGGCGCTTGAATGTTTGGTTGCCGCAACCGATTACGCGGCCGCGATGATTCCCAAGAATTTGTCGGCTTCCAGCGAGGCTCCGCCCACCAAGGCGCCGTCGATGTTCTTTTGCGAGAGCAGCTCGCGGGCGTTATCGGGCTTGACGCTACCGCCGTACTGGATGCGCACGGCCTGGGCCGTTTGGGTATTGTACCGGATTTCCAAAATCCTGCGAAGATCGGCATGGACCGCTTCCGCCTGGTCGGGCGTGGCCGTCTTGCCGGTGCCGATGGCCCAAACCGGTTCGTAGGCGATGACCACTTGCCCCATTTGCTCGGCCGAAACCCCGGCGAGCGAGCCGAAGAACTGCTCCCACACCACGTCGGTGGTTTGGTTCGCCTCGCGTTGCTGGAGCGTCTCGCCCACGCACACAATGGGCGACAACCCCGCCCCCAGCGCCGCCAGCACCTTGCGGTTCACGTCTTGATTGGACTCGCCCAGAATGTGCCGCCGCTCGCTGTGGCCCAGCACCACGTACTTGCAGCCCACGTCTTGAAGCATGGCGGCGCTGACTTCCCCGGTAAAGGCGCCGTTTTTCTCGTGATACAGGTTCTGCGCCCCCAGCGCCACCGGCGAACCTTGCACGGTCTGCGCCACGGCGTCCAAGTACACGCTGGGCGGGCAGAGGGCCACTTCGGCATTCTGGTACTTGCCGGCGTCCGCCCGCAGCGCCTGGACCACCGTCCCGGCCAAGGCCGTCGCCTCGGCCCGGTTGAGGTTCATCTTCCAATTACCGGCGATCAACGGGGTTCTCACGACGCAAAACTCCTCAAAGACCAAGAAAACGCAACCCGGCCAGTCTACCAACTCCCCCCCGATACCGTCGAGGGCGCTCCCGTATGGCCGACCAGAACCGCAAACCGCCACGGAGGGAACACGGATAAGAATAGATTCCCACGGCAAGCGAGAAGTCCGGGTTGATCGCTTGGGACGATCGCCGGCCGCGCGCCCTGACATTTGCTTTCACCGTGCATCGCGTGCGAATTTGCTTGTTTTCTCTTCGCGCCGGCATTATAACTTCTCCCGTTTGCGGTGATTTCTCCAAAGCGCGAAGCGCCCGACCCCCACCAAGGTCAGGGCAATGTCTGAACTGGCCGGAACTCTCGCGGCTTGCTTCTCTTGCTGTTGACGCGCGAGAGCGTCTCGATGCTGTTCATCGCGGTCGGTGGAGCGCCTCACGGGATTGGCGTGATGTTGTGCGTGCGTTTCTTTTCATTTCTGCGAGAGGAACGAGGTTATGGCGACGAAAATACGATCGTGGATGTGGCTGGCGCCGCTACTGGCAGCGGGAGTGGTCCTGGCAGGCGCCGCGGCCTGGGCCGACGATGATGAACGCCCGCGCGATAAGCCCGCGGCCAAACAACCCCGCGGCGAAGAACCGGATCGTCCGCGCGAAAAACCGGCGCCCGACCGGCCCGACGGTGAACGTGGCGCTCAAATTCGGGAACTGGAGGAACGCCTGGAGCAACTAGAGCGCGAGCTGCGCGAACTGCGCGAGGCGGGCAATCGCGAAGGCTTCCAAGAGCGGCAAGCCCAGTTCCGCGAAGCACGCGAGAAACTGGCGGCGCTTCGCGGCGGCCCCCGCGGTCCTGGCCGCGGTCCTGGCCGCGGTCCTGGCCGCGGTCCTGGACCGGGTCCCGTCCCGCCCGAAGCGCGCGAGCGACTTGAAGATCTGAAGCGACAGATTCAAGAAGCTCGCCAAGCCGGCCGGGCCGACGAAGCCGAGCGACTGGAGCAGGAAGCCCGCGCCATCATGCAACGGTTCGCGGGTGGAACGCCGCGGCAAGTCCCGCCCGAAGTGCGCCAGCGCCTGGAAAGTCTCAAGCAGGAAATCAACAAACTGCGGGAAGCGGGCGAAAATGAAAAAGCCGCTCAGCTCGAACGCGAAGCTCACCAGATCATGGCCCGCTTTACGCCTGGCCCCAGCGAGCCGATGCGGCGCCTGCATCACCTGCGGGTGGCCGTCGAGAATCTCCGCGCCGCCGGCGCGAACGATCTGGCCGCGCAAGTGGCCCAGCAGATTGAAAACCTGGAGCGCGAGCTAGGCCCTCAGCGGCAACCGCCGCGCGAAGGCGGCGAGGAACGCCGACCGCCGCGTGAAGGCGACCGCGAACGTCCTGATCGGGAACGTGGCGACCGCGATCGACCCGACCGGGAGCGCCGTGAAGGCGATCGTCCCGATCGCGAACGCGGCGAACGAGATCAGCCCGACCGCGAACGTCCTGAGCGCGATCAACCCGACCGGGAGCGCGGAGAACGCAAGCCCGATGCGCCCGCTCCCGAGCGGGACGAGTAAGCGCGGCTGGAGCCGAGGAAAAGAATAGAAAAGCGAAAGCGGCGATGAATCGCCGTACTCCAAATTTGGAGTGCGGAAATTTATTTCCGCTTTCGTCTTTTTTCAGGACGCCGCCGCGACGTTAGAACTCCCCTACTGTTTCCCCGGCGGCGGCGGTGAGCAGGCGGCCGATGATCCGAATCTCGACCGTATCTCCGACCAGGCGGACCGACGCATCGCCCAGCAGGCACATCGCTCCGCCGGGATGAAAGGCGTAGATTTCGTTGGCGTTGGTGCAGTTGATGGCGCACGCGCCAGGGAAGTTCACGCCGTCCTGAGTATAGCCGTGGGTCCAGTAGGCGTTGTCGCGGTCAGCCCATCCGGCGCCGGTAATGTGCCCCGAGAACACGCTCCGCCGGCGGTAACGGGTGGGCCGTCCGGCGTCTTCGCAAATCCACATCGTGTTGGAGGAACCGTCCACAATCTGCGCGAAGCCTTGAAGCTGGTTGATGCGCATCACCCCATGCGGCGCCGCCTGGGTCGCCGGGTCGATCAAACCAAGAGGGCCGAGGGCCGTGTAAATCTGGTTGTTCACGCCATAGTCGGTCGGCGCCGCGCGGACGGAGTTGCCACTCCAGGTGAATTGATCGAACCGCTCGCCGCCGGGCGTAGACGGGCATTGCAGGGCGGGCAAGCGAGTCTCACGCACCACTTGGTTTTCCGGCGCCCGCCAATCGCGGTCGAGGCGGTAGCGTTCGTAAAGAGGCTGCTGCTCCAGAAACGGTAGGAGGAACACCAGCCAGCCATGCTCCACGCCGCTGGGCACGTTAAACCGCTGGGCGGCGGGGTTGGCGCCGTTGTCGATGCCGCCCGCCGGGAACGTCTTATAAGCGTCGTGAAAGTTGTGCAGCGCGAGGCCGATCTGCTTGAGGTTGTTGGTGCAGGCGATGCGCCGCGCCGCCTCGCGGGCGGCCTGTACCGCCGGCAGCAACAGCGCCACCAGCACGCCGATGATGGCGATGACCACCAGCAACTCGACCAGCGTAAAGCCGAGCTTCCCCTTCCGTGCCATCGGGAGCGCCATGGCCAACCCCAAGTGCTCAAGGCAAGTCCAGTCGTCCCCAATCGTTGGACCGTTCTTCCACCACCCGGCGCAGCGGCGAAGCGTCGGGACGAAGGTAACGCCCGCCGAGCCGGTCTTGCGGGCCGTGATCTGAGTCGGGGCCGACCGCGTCACCGGCGGCATCCGCCACGTGCATGGGCCAGTGAACCAGCAGCGTATACTCGCCGGCCGGCGCGCCGTCCTCGTCATCGAAGGCGCTCACCATGAACGAGCCATCCTCGCCCACGTATCCCCGCGGATAGCCCGCCGGCCAAGCGGTTGCTTGGGACGCCGCATCGACACCGAACGGATGCAAAATCACCACCGCGCCGACCGCCGGCTTCGCATGGACAAAGACTTGGCCACGCACGGGGAACGTCGTGGGGTGGTCTTCGCGACCGCAACCCACAAGGCCCGACACGACCAGCACAAGCGCCACTCGATGCAGCGCGGTGGAATTGGGCAAGCGAATCATGACGTCGCTCGACCGTGACGAGAGAAGGCGAATCGCATTCTCTATAGCAAATTCCTCAGTGGCTTTCCAAAGATTTTTCCCATTTTTTTCTGAAAGGGCGGGCGCCTTGCGACCCTTGCCGACCTCCAGCTTCAAAAAAACGGCGAGAGCGGAAACAAATCGCCGTTCAACGATCGCCAAAGGGGACATTCTACGTTTTAGCGCGGTTGCAGAAGCAAATCGCCTCTTTCTATGGCGACGGCATATTGAACTCTTGCGAGATTGTGTCGTCGAGGAGCGCTGCGCAGCGACGACAGTAAAACCGAACCAAGTTGACTCCGCAATAGGGGCAGTAATCAATGCGGCGGCTCGTGGAGACTGTCATTTGCAGGTCGGGTGCTTTCGGAAGGTCCGGAAGCCGCGTGAGGTCAGCGTGGGCCACGGATCGAAACGCGAGCCAAAAAGAATACTTGGGCCAAATACGTGGAAGGGGTGGCTGGACAAAAACGAAGAACGTCCGATCATAGCAGTCTTCATACAATTGCCGAAAGAGCCAGCAGCACCAATCACGATGCCTGCTCTGTCCAAACAAAACTCTGCTCCATTGGTTAACGCTAGGCGCCACGACTGGCAGTAGTATTCGGCTCCAGGGTCGCACTGGTGTGCGAGCCAGCCGGTGCGCATGGGCGTTATGTTACCTACGGCGTGGCGGCGGGGGTGGGGTGGTGGTCTAGGAGTTGTTGGCGGCGCTCTTCGGGGGTGATTTCGCTGTTGAGGGTGCGGAACCACATTAGGATGAGTAAGCTTAAGAGGCCGCCGGCGGCGACTACGGGGGTGGTATAGATGTGCTCGCCGTCGCCTAGAGATTGGAACATCCAGCTTAACCAGGGGCGGTCTTCGAGCATGCCGGGAGTGATTTGGCTGGACAGGATCGTCAGGCCGTTGTGGGTTACGTGGAACAGCATGCAGGGAAGGATGCTGCCGGCTTGCACCGCCAGATAGCCCAGGATCACGCCCACGGCGCAGGCCGAGAGCGACTGTTGCAAGATGCCGTGCGTGACGCCAAAAAAGATACTGCTAATCACAATGGCCGAGCGCCGCCGCCCCGCATGCCGCAGGCCCGAGAGGATAAAGCCGCGGAAGGCCAGCTCTTCGCAAATCGCGGGCGTAACCGCCAAGAGCAACAGCAGGCCCCACAGCGGGGCGTCGGCCAGCAGCAACGAAAGCTGCGCCAATTGTTGTTGCGTGCTCTCGCCGATGGGGTAGAGCATCTGGATGCCCTTGGATAACACCACCACCAGCGGGTGCAGGGCCGCGGCCAGCAGCATCGCCGCCGGCAAAGTGAGCGGCCGCGGGGCGGTGAATAGCAGCGTCTTCCGCGGGCTGCGGGTCAGCACAATGGTCATCATCAGCGCCGGCGTGGCGATCAGCGCCACCTGGAACACAAAGGTCGAGACCGCGAAGTCTCGCCAGGTGTACGGCGGCGGCGCCAGGAACATGGCGAAGAAGCGAATGGTCAGCAGCAATACGCCGCACAAAATCGCCTGGGCGAAGGTGGGCGTGTCTTCGCGGTCGCGCACCAGCCGCCGCAGCCAGAGCGACAGGCCGAACCGCTCGCTCTCGCGGAACAGCACCGACTCGTTGTTGAACTGATCCACCGCCCAGCGAATGGCCAAGAGGCAGCAAGCGCCCGTCACCAGGAACACCGGCGGCGCGTACAACAGAGCCTGGGCGTGCTCGCCTTCGATCAGGGCCTTCAACAACAGCATTACGCCGGTCAGCGGAATCAGGCTGCTCCCCAGGTCCAACTCGGCGGCGGGGAACATGGGGAGCATCATCAGCGGGACCGAGACCATCAGCAGCGGCAAGAGGTAATACTGCCCTTCCTTGGTGCTGCGGGCGAAGGCGGCAATGGCCAAGGCCAAAGCGCTGAACATGGCCGCAATGGGGAACAGCGCCAGCACGAGCCACAGCACGGCCGAGAGCGGCGGGGCGCCCAGGGCGAACCCGCCTTGGCTGGCCGCTTCGATGTGCCGGAGGATGAGCGCCCCCGTGACGCCCATGCTGGCCAGGTTCAAGAGCGAGGTGGCCATGCTAAAGAGCATCACCGTGAGCAGCTTGCCCCATACGATCTCGCTGCGCCGCGCGGGGCTGCATAGCAGGGTTTCCAGCGTGCCGCGCTCTTTCTCGCCGGCGCACAGGTCCACCGCCGGGTAGAAGGCGCCGGTGAGCGCCCAGATCAGCACCACAAACGGCAGGATTTTGGACCAGACCATGGCGCGGCGGCCGGCCTCGGGCGCCACGTCGCGCTCGGTCAGCTCGAACGGCTCGGTGGCGGCGACGGGAACGTCGTGGCTTTCCAGGTTACGGCGGACCAGCTCTTCGCGCCAGGCGCGGAGCGCCGTGGTCACGCGGTCGTGCGCCACTCGCGACTGGTCCTTGGCGGCGTTGTAGTAGATTTGCGGGCTAGGCGGCGCGGCGCTGAGCTTGGGGACGGCGCGCTCCGAGCTTTGCTCTTGATCTTGCGACTGCGCGTGAAACTGCTCGGTCCGCTGGCGGAAGTTCTCGGGAAAGTAGACCACCGCGTCGTACTGGCCGGCGTCGATCAGGCGCTGCGCCTCGGCCACCAAGTCGGCGGGCGTCTGGCCGGGGGCCAGCGAGGGGCGCACTTCCAATTCCAGCAGGTGGGCCGCGTCATCGCTAGTCGAGACGAACCGGTCGCCTTCCAAGAGCGGCGGGTCGGCAGGCAGGTTTTTGGCGCCGATCAGCAGCACCTGGACCGGATGCTCTTGCAGGAACTGCGCCATTTGCAGGAAGGTGGTTCCCAGCAGCGGGTAGAGCAAGAGCGGCAGCACGACGATGGTAAACATCGTGCGCCGGTCGCGCAGTTGGTCGCGCACCTCCCGCTGGACGATCAACTTGACGTTGGACCAATTCATGGACGTCCTGCAAAGCGCTCCACGGCTTCTTCGCCCCGGCGGGGGCCGGTCTTGTCGTGCCGGGCGATCAGTTGAAAGAATAGCTCCTCAAAATCCTCTTCGCCGTGCTCCGCCAGCAGCGATGCCAGCGTTCCCTCGGCCACAATGTGGCCGCGGTGCATAACGGCGATGCGGTCGCACAGCCGCTCCACCTCGCGCATGATGTGGGTCGAGTAGATGATGCACTTGCCCTGGTCGCGCAGCTCGGCCACGGTGTTCATCAAGGCCCGGGCCACCAGCACGTCCAGCCCCACGGTGGCCTCGTCAAAGACCAGCACCGGCGGGTCGTGGACCAAGGCGCGGGCGATCGACACCTTTTGTTTCATGCCGGTCGACATCTTGGCGCCCAGCACGTCGCGAATTTCGTTCATCTGGAGCCGGTCGAACAGGCCTTCCATCCGGCATTGCAGCTCGTCGCGACTCAGCCCATACAAGCGGCCGAAGTATTCGACCATTTCCCAAGCGGTCATGCGGTCATAGACGGCGGTGTTGGTCGAGACAAACCCGATTTGCCGTCGCACCAACGACGGCTGCGTAAGGACGTTGTAGCCGTTGATGGTGGCCGCCCCGCCGCTGGGTTGCAGGACCGTGCTAAGGATCCGCAAGAGCGTGGTCTTGCCCGCCCCGTTGGGGCCAAGCAGCCCATAGATTTGTCCCGGCAGGGCGTCGAACGTAACGCCCGCCAAGGCCACGAACTGGCCCCGTTCCAGGTCGGCGTAGGATTTCGTGAGTTCGCGAACGTGGATCATGCGAAAGTACTTGCGCGCCGTGGGCAGGCTTCGGCGGTAGCTCCAAACTTTTAACTTATGATTCGCTTTCGAGGTGGGACGCCGCGAAACTGCAAGCGACATCGCTTGCGGTTTCGCGGCCACACGCCTTGGCGGTGATCTATTACCACAAAGTTTGGAACTACCGTGGAAGCCTGCCAGGAACAACGATCATGGCAGGCAAGACGCCTGCCCTACGGCAAAACGGGGGCGTGCGTCGTTCAGGGTAACTTACCATACGGCGTCGGGCGTCGCCGAGCGGACCGGCGCGGGAGGAACGGCCAATGGCGATTTCACCCTGTCGGGCGACGCCTGGCGGGATTTTGCGGATCAAAAGGGGAATAACCGCCGCGATGAATGGATCAATGATGGCAGACGCGTGGCGGCTCCACCAAGGCTAACCAGACCCTACGGCTCATAGCCTCGGCCGATAGGCGAGGACCGCGCCTGTGCCACTGCTGGGCAGGCCAGCAGTGGCGCGCGGTGGTTAGCTACCGCGGAAAAACGCACTCGCGGAGCGCGTGCGACACTCTTCTATCTTCTACTCTGGGAGCGTTCAGTCATGTATGGCATGAGAAAACGAGGGAGCGGGGTTTTGCTGGCGGCGGTCGTGGCGCTGGGCTTGCTGCCCGGTTGCATGCGGAGCGCTTCGGAGATGGAGCGTAGCGCTCAGGATTCTTCCGGCGCCACGAGTTATTCCCTGGATATTTCGGCCGAAGTGGCCGCCACGCCGGCGCCGCGGGACGCCATGCCCATGTCGGCGCCGGCCGAGGGCGAAAGCGCCGACGAAGGCCAAGGGCCGGGGCAAGCCGGCGATCGTTATGAGGCGATTGTGGAAAACCCTTTCCGCAACGCGGGGCAGAACCCGCTTTCGACTTTTTCGATCGATGTGGACACCGCCTCCTACGCCAAGGTGCGGATGTACCTCATGCAGCAAAACATGGCGCCCAATCCCGACGCGGTGCGGATCGAAGAACTAATTAATTACTTCACTTACGATTACGCCGGCCCGCGGGACGCGCATCCCTTCGCCGCGCATGTGGAAGTGGCTGACTGCCCCTGGAAGCCCGAGCATCGCCTGGTGCGGATCGGCATCAAGGGGAAGGAAATCGAACAGCAACGGCCGGCCAGCAACCTGGTGTTCTTGCTGGACGTGTCTGGCTCGATGGATCAGGCGAACAAGCTGCCGCTGCTCAAGCGGGGCATGAAGATGCTGGTCGATCAACTGGGCGAGAACGATCGCGTGGCGATTGTGGTCTACGCGGGCGCAGCGGGGCTGGTGCTGGATTCGACCAACGGCGACCAGAAGCAGAAGATTCTCGACGCGCTGGAGCGGCTGCAAGCGGGCGGCTCGACCAACGGCGGGCAGGGCATCCAACTGGCGTACCAGACGGCGCTGGACCACTTCATCCAGGGCGGGACCAACCGCGTGATCCTCTGCACCGACGGCGACTTTAACGTGGGCATGACCAACGACGGCGACCTGGTGCGCGTGGCCGAGAAGAACGCTCAAGCGGGCGTGTTCCTCTCGGTGCTAGGGTTCGGCATGGGGAATCACAACGACCGGATGCTGGAAACGCTCTCGAACAAAGCCAACGGCAACTATGCGTTCCTTGACAGCGACGCCGAAGCTCGCCGCGTGCTGGTCGAGCAAATGAACGCCACGCTCGTGACCATCGCCAAGGACGTGAAGATCCAAGTCGAGTTTAACCCCGCCCAGGTCGCCGCGTGGCGGTTGATCGGCTACGAAAACCGCGTGCTGGCCGCCGAGGATTTCAACGACGACAAGAAAGACGCGGGCGAGATCGGCGCCGGGCACACCGTCACGGCGCTATACGAGATTGTTCCCGCCGGCGCCCAGAGCGACGTGGAAGTGGGCGCGGTGGACGACCTCAAATATCAATCGCAAGGTGAACTTTCGGAAGCGGCCCAGAGCGACGAGCTATTGACGCTCAAAATTCGCTACAAGCAGCCTGACGAGGACCGAAGCACGCTGTTGGCGGTTCCCGTGCCTACTTCCGACAAAAAGTTCGGCGCCGCCGGCCAGGACTTCCAATTCGCCGCCGCGGTGGCCGCGTTCGGCATGCTCCTGCGCGACTCGCAGCACCGGGGCGACGCCACCTACGACGCCGTGCTGGAAATCGCCCAATCGGCCCAAGGCCAAGACCCCGGCGGCTACCGCGCCGAATTTCTAGAGATGGTGCGGCGGGCGAAGACCGTAGGAGGAGAGTGATTGGAAATTGCGGATTGCGGATTGCGGATTGCGGATTAAAGAAGAAGATTGCGTACCGATTCTTGTCTTCCAATCCGAAATCCGCAATTCTTCGCCGCCTCGCCTCCCGCGTCGCTTTATGCCATGATGGCGTGAGTCTTAGGGAATCACACTCATGCCTGAATCTTCATCTTTAAATATCTTGCGGCTGGATGCGCGGCGGGACGACTTGCGGGAGCGGTTGGACGGCCTGCGGGCGAGGCTTAGCCCGCGGGGCGACATTGTGAGCGAGGCCGGCCGGCAGCGCACCATCGAGGTGTTCGGCCAGCCCCTCACCCCGCAACAGGTGGTATCCACCATTTGCGCCGACGTGCAGGCACGCGGTGTCGAGGCGGTGTTGGAGTACTCGCGCAAGCTCGACGGCGCCGACCTTTCGCCCGAATCGCTCCGCGTGCCGCTGGCGGACATTGAGAAAGCCCACCGCACCGCCGACTCCGACTTTCTGGCCACGGTGCGGCAGGTGCGCGACAATATCTTGGAGTTTCAACGGGCCATTCTCCACCGCGATGTGGAGGTCCGCCGCCCCGGCGTGGTGCTGCGTCAGCGGTATCTGCCGCTGGAGCGGGTCGGGTTGTGCGTGCCGGGGGGCGCCGCGGCGTACCCTTCGACGGTGCTGATGACCGCGGTTCCCGCCCAGGCGGCCGGAGTGCAAGAAATCGCCGTGGTGGCGCCGCCGACCGCCTTCGGCGCCAACAATCCCGACATGCTGGCTACTTGCTATGAACTCGGCGTGCGCGAGGTCTACCGCGTCGGAGGTGCGCAAGGAGTGGCGGCGCTAGCCTACGGCGTGGCAGGGCTGCCCAAGGTCGATAAGATCGTGGGGCCGGGCAACTTGTTTGTGGCGTTGGCCAAGAAGCAGGTGTATGGCGAGGTCGATATCGACTCGATCGCCGGTCCTAGCGAAGTGGTGGTCATCGCCGACGAAACCACGCGGCCCGACTTCACCGCCGCCGACTTGCTGGCCCAGGCCGAGCACGCCCCCGGCGCCAGCATCCTTATCACCTGGAGCGAAGCGACGCTGGAAGCCACCGCCCGAGAACTGGAAAAGCAAGCCGCCGCGCTCTCGCGGAGCGAACTGACGCTGCAAAGCCTGGCGTCGTTCGGGGCGTTGATCCTGGTCCGCGACGAAGCCGAAGCCTGCGAAGTGACGAACCTGATCGCCCCCGAGCATCTGCACGTGGCGACCGACAACGCCGAGCGGCTGCTCGATCGACTGCGGCACGCGGGCGCCATCTTCCTGGGCAACTACACGCCGGTGGCGCTGGGCGACTACGTGGCCGGCCCGTCGCACGTGCTGCCCACCGGCGGCACCGCCCGCTGGGCCTCGGGCCTGACGGCGAACGACTTCCTCCGCCCCGGCAGTGTCATCGCCTACACCGAAGAAGCCCTGAAGCGCGACGCCATTCATGTGCAACGCTTGGCCGACAAAGAAGGCTTAACCGCCCATCGCGCTAGCGTCGATGTAAGGAGCGAATAGCGAAAAGTCCGAAGCGACCCAAAATCGAACAACCAATTCTTCCCCGATTCGCTACTCACCACTCGCTTCTTCCATGACTCACGTTCGTCCTGAAATCGCCGCCATGGCCGGATATACGCCTGGCGAACAGCCCCAGGGGGGCAAGTTCATCAAGCTCAATACCAACGAGAACCCCTACCCGCCGTCGCCGGCGGTGCGGCGGGCGATCGAAGAAACGCTGGACCGCGGACTGGCCAAGTATCCCGACCCGCACGCCACCGCCTTTCGCATACGGGCGGGCGAAGTGCTGGGCGTGCCGGCCGATTGGATCTTGTGCGGCAACGGCAGCGACGACATCCTCACGATCGTCACCCGGGCATTCGTCGGACAGGGACAGCGGCTGCGGCTGCCGTACCCAAGCTACATCCTCTATCGCACGCTGGCGCAGCTTCAAGGCGCGGCGTGGGAGGAAGTGCATTTTCAGAAGGACTGGTCACTGGACGAACGCTTCGCCGCCGCAGGCGACGACTTGCGGCTAGTGTTCCTGCCCAATCCCAACAGTCCCAGCGGCACGGTGGTCCCACCCGAGGCGGTACTGCGGCTGGCCGAGCAGTTGCCCTGCCCGCTGTTGGTGGATGAAGCCTACGCCGACTTCGCCGAGACCACCTGCATTAACCTGGTGCGCGAGAGCGAGAAGATCATGGTTTCGCGCACCATGAGCAAGTCGTATGCGCTGGCGGGGCTGCGGTTCGGGTTTCTGGTGGCCCAGCCGCAGGTGATCGAGCAGTTGGCGAAGGTGAAGGACTCGTACAACTGCGACGCCCTTTCCATCGCCGGCGCCACGGCCGCGATGGACGATCAGGCGTGGCTGGCCGAGAACCGCCGCAAGGTGCTGGCCACCCGCGCGCGGCTGACCGAAGGCGTGCAGGCGCTGGGCTTCGATGCGGTTCCGTCGCAAGCGAACTTTGTGTGGTGCCCGCGGGCCGACCGGCCGGTGGAGCCGATCTATCGGCAGCTCAAAGAGCAGCGGATCCTGGTCCGCTACATGAACTATCCCGACTGGGGCGACGGGCTAAGAATCAGCGTCGGGACCGACGAGCAAAACGACGCCCTGCTGGCGACGCTCAAGGCGCTGGTGTAGACAATCGCGAGCCGCCAGGCGCGGGGGACGTAAGTCCCCTAATGGAACCGGCGCTGGTGCGTTGCGCATCAGGGGCGGGCGCCCCCGCTCGCCGAGGAATAAACGATGGGCAGACCTGCACTAGCTTCCCTCGCTCTCTACTTGCGCGATGATCTTGCGGGCGGCGGCCGCGTCGGACTCGGCCACCAGCACGCGAGCGGCCGAGGCCCAACCCAGCGGCAATCCGCCGAGCGCTCCTTGCAGGAACTCGCCATCGACCCGCGCGGCGATGCCTTCCGCCTCCAGGTGATCGCGCACCACGTGCGCTTGCAGGTCATGCTCTGCCCGATACACTTCCACCAGTCGCTCGTCGTTCATGTGCGGGATTTCCTGCGTTGTTTTTGGTAATGCCAATTCGGTGACGGTCGTTCTTTCTCGATGCCGCGCTGGCCGCCAGCGGCATCGCTGCCTCGGGAAGTTTGGCAAACCGCCGCATGGTTGGTGAGTATTCTCACGGCTCTTCCTCATTATACGCCTGCGCGGCTAGCAGCCGGGTCAGGGCCTCGCCGCTGAGGGCGAACACGTCTTCGTGGCCGTCGATCTCGTCCTCGTGGCCGCCGACTTGCATGAACCCGAGTTTGGCAGCCAGCGCGGTCGAGGCGGTGTTCGACGGCGCGATCGACACCACAAAGCAATCCACGCCCTGCCGCCGATGCGCCCAGTGGAGCAACCCGCCAATGGCCTCGGCGGCGTATCCTTGCCGTCGATACGGCGTCGCCACGGAGTAGCCCAACTCGACGCCACGCGGGACGAAGGGCCGCAGGTACAGCGGGTCGGGCCGCGTGTGAAAACCCAAAAAGCCGATCATCGCGCGGGAGGATCGCAGACCGATCGCCCGCACGCACCACGGAGCATACGCGGGATCATTACGAAGATCGTTCAGCCGCAGCTCGATGAATGCGTTTTCCAGCAGGCACTCGGGCGGAAGCGAAAGTCCGAGAATCGCCTCGGCCCGGTCCCAGTCGCAGCGCAAACACGTCTCCAAAAATGCAACGGGCATCAGTCGTAGCCGCAGGCGAGGCGTCAAGATGTCGTCGTGCATGGCGTGGACCCGCGCGGAATTCAAGACCGGGGATTCAACCTGCCCTTTCCCAGGCCGGCCGAAATTCGTAGGGCCTTGATTGAACCACTATCTCCATGAAACTGGATTAGCCCACAGCGGCACAAGCCGCACAATCGAACAAGACGGACAAGTGCCAAGAAAACACCGCAACCCACCTATCTTCACTCATGTGATTCTAGGTCGTTTGGCGATACTAGGCTGTATCAGAGGGGCGCGTGGGGCGCCTTTCTGCGAGTGGTGAGGCGGCTTGAGTTCGTGGGGTTCACAAGCCGCCGTGTTAGGTGTGCATCGGACAGAAGTGGGGCGCGGCGGTCTTCCTTGATCCAGCGTTCGCGGCATGGGGGCTCCATCTTGCCGCGCGGGGCAAGGATGTCGCGACAGACCGCCCGCCCCATTTCTGCCGACTCGCCCGAGGCCCAATTCACCGCTTGTAACGAACGTGCCGCCTGAGGCGGAATCTTGGCGGGGCGCCGCCTCCCCGCGTCGAAGTTTAGGAAGCGCCTCGCACGGCCCGCACTCCGCCGCAAGACCTCAAGTTGTCGATTCTCTGCATTTAGCCGCCGAAAAACTATGACTTCCTTCCTTTCTGAGCGCGGCGTCCTGGTAATTGTCGATAGTGACCCGCTGCTTCTGACCGGCGTGGCGGCGGTGCTGCACCAGCAGGGCTACGAATGCCACTGCGCGCGCGATACTGAAGCGGCATTCAAGGCGGCCCGCGGCGTGGCGCCCGATTTGATTCTGTGCGACACGCACCTGGGCGAAGAGAGCGGCCTGGATTTTTGCCGCGACCTGAAGGCCGACCCGGACCTGCGCGACATCCCCGTGATGTTCCTCTCGGCCGCGCGGGATTCCCAAATCGTCGGCCGAGCGCAGCAAGCTGGCGGAGCATACTTTCTCGGCAAGCCCTTCGACCCGAACGTATTGATCGAAACGGTGGACCGCGCGCTCTGGATGCCGCACCTGATACAAAGCCGAATCGAGGCGGCGCACGGTTTGACGCGCGAAGCCGCCAGCGCGACGGCCCGCGCAACGCGGTGAAAGCGCCCCGTGGGGCAGGCGCCCTGCCTGTCACTCTTCGTTTTTGGCAGGTTGTAAGCCTGCCTCGCTAGTTCGCCGTGAATTGCAAGATGCGCACCGCGTGACCTCGGCTTTGGGCGTTGCGGTCGGCGGCTACGCGAAGGGTCAGCGTGTGCCGGCCAGGCGGCAGGTCGGTGAAGAACATCACAGTGCGCGGGTAGTGCAAGCCGCGGCTGTGCTGGTGGTACAGGTCGATACACCGCGGCGGGCCGCCGTCGACGCTCGCTTCGATCACGCCGGCGTCGGGCCCGGCCAGCACATAGGCGCCGACCGCCCGACCGTCAAATTCCAGCGCGGTCGCCGCTTGCGGGTTGTCGCCAGCGGGCGCCGTGGCGCACAGCAGCGGCGTGTCGAGGAACCGCGCACGGCTCTGGCCGGGTAGTTCCTTCCAGGGCGGAACGTGAAGTTTCCAGCCTTCGCCCGCTTGGGCCGTCTTGGGATCGAGGAACCGGCCCCGCATGTAACTGCCTTCGTCCAACGGCGCATCGGGCAGGCGATGCGGCGTCTTCCGCGCATCGGCGACCGACGGCGACTTCCACGCCAGGTCGAACAACCGGTCCACCATCGCCGCGGCCAGCGCATTGCCGTGCGGGCCAGGGTGTACACCGCCGTACTTGTCCCACGTCAGGTCGCCAGCGGTGATCTGTTCGGCCACCTCGCGGGCCAGGTGGACCGACGGGAGCGCGTAATGTTCGGCCACTGTCTCATGGGCCGCAATCGGCGTGGGAGTCTGCCCGGCCTGGAGCGTGGCGAGCATTTCGGGGTTTACAAAATAAACGAAGACGATGTCGGCATGCGGGTTGTGGCGCAGCGTCTGCCGCACGATGCCTTCCATGCCGCGCAGACTCTCGCGCCGGGCATGGCCTGCGTCCTGGTCGTCGTTCACGGCGAACTCGACCAGGAACAAATCGACTGGCCCGCGGTCCAGCACATCCCGCTGCACGCGAAAGGCGCCCGTGGTGGAGCAAGTCGAAGCGACACCGGCATCGGTCCAGGTGAACTCGGTTTGCGGGAACCGCTTCCGCAGCGCGTCGCACACCAAGGGCCGATAACCGTTCATTTCGGTAATCGAGCCACCCAAGAACGCCACGTGGCCACGCTTTTCACCTTCAAACTGAATCCGGGAGTTGGTCAGTCCGCCGCGCAGGGCCAGGCTCCGGTCAAGTGCGGGGGCGTCGGCCGCGAGCGCCCCGCCCGGCACGACGCCAAGGCCACTGATCAGGATCAAAAGGAAATTTCTCAAGGGATGTTACTCCGGAAGAAGTTTTTCGTGGGGCCGGCAGGATCAGCCGTTCCCCATTTCCGTGGAAGGGCGGTTCAATGACGCAAGGCTTCTCCGCATCATCCACACCAACCAGAATCTCGAATTCATCCACGACTTCGAGGCCCTCAAAAGACCCCACTGCGCCAGCCCTTAGGAAAAGGGGAACTACCGAGGATGCTTGCTCCACGTTGATTTAGCCCACTACCCGTTACCCCAGCGGCCCAACCGCGACAGGAAAACTGGGACAAGCAAGTCAGTACGAAGGTGGCGTCAACAAGCTCGGCCCCAACAACCATCGGAACCTACTGCGGCAGTTCGGCGGTGGCGGCCATGATTACGGGGGCGGTGGCGTCGGGGCCTTTGACGAACTCGATCTTGGCGATTGCTGCGTCGCGTTTAGGCTGCACGGCCAGGTAGCGGACTTGTTGGCCGCGAAGGGCGAAGGCGAACTGCGACTCGGGCACGTCCACGCGGCGAATGTAGTCGGCAAAATGTTCGCCGTTGATCAAGGAGTGGTCTTCGGTTTCGCCGTCGGCATAGTGCAGGCGGACGATCAGCGACACGGTGCCCTTGGCGCTGGCCGGGTAGCCCCAGCCGCTTACGCCGCTTAACAGATGAATGGTCTGGGCCGGCGCATTGAGCGGGAGCGCCACCGACCGCGGCATCTGCGGCGGCAGCTTGCCGTTGGGACCGTGCAGCATAATCACGTTGGGCCGGCTCTCGCCGTTGGGATCGACCAGTTGGAACGGCACGCCGGCGAACTCCTTGGGCGACCAGTCGCGGAAGATCAGCCGCTCGGCCGGGGCGTCTTCACTGTAGAACATGCCGCGGGTGCTGACGGCCGTGGCCACCTTCTCGACCGGCAGCGGCACGAAGCGCCCTTTTTGCGTGAGGAACTCTAGCAGGTTCGCCATCTCCTGGGGCGCGATTTGCTTCTCGAACCCCTCGGGCATGAGCGACTTGGATGAGGCGGCGATCTCGTCCACGTCCTCGCGCAGCAGCACTTGCTTCTTGCCTTCGGCGTCGAACAACTCCAGCGAAGTCTTCGTTTCCGACGCCAGCAGGCCGCTCAGGATCAGCCCGTCGGCCGTCACCACCGTGTAGACGCGGAAGTTCCCTTCCACACTGCGGCTGGGGTCAACAATGTGGGTGAGCAGTTCGTGTTTGGGATGCACCGCCATGCCGGTCAAGTCGGGGCCAATGCGGGTCCCCTCGCCGCTATGAATGTGGCACTTGGCGCACTGCTTCTTGAACACCTCTTTGCCGGCCACGGGGTCGCCCGTTGTCTTGGTCAGCGGCATTAGCTCCTCCAGCACCTTTTGCCGATCGGGGTCCGGCAGCCCGCCGCCTTGCGCCAGCAGCTTCTTGGCGCGCTCGGCCAAGTCCTTGTCGGGGTGCGCGGCAAGATGCTGCTGCTGATCCAGCGACAGTTCCGCCAGCCGCGCCTGGCCTTGCTCGGCGGCGTCCAACAGCGACGCGGTCCAGTCGGCCCGGCCCAACAACACGCGCAGCGCCGCCTGCCGGACCGCCGGCGTGAGGGTCGGCAGTCGCTCGATTAGGGCGCCGGCCGTGGCCGATGCTTCGCTCTTGGCGACCGCGTCTAACAGGCCAGCCGCCAGTTCGGGAGAGGTCTGGGGCGTGATGAGTTCGATCAGTTCGGCGGCCGCGGCAGCGTCGCTCTTGCGGAACTCGATCAGTTGCCGAGCGGCGGCCACGCGGGCCGCTTCCGGTGATTCGGCGTCCTGCGCCTTTTCCAGGTACGTGGCGGCGATTTCCGCGGCGTGCTTCTCCAGCGCCGTGCTGCCCCAGCGGGAGGCGAGCGCCGCCAACTGCCCGCGCGACGCCGTGGGAACCTTGGTTAACAGCGCCGCTAGCGCGGCGTCCAGCTTGTCGTCGACTTGCGGCGTTTTGTCCTTGGGCCAGCCGCGTTGCACGCCCGCCACCACGGCCGCCGCAACCTCGGGCGAAGCCTGCGGCAGTCCGACGAACAAATCATGCACCGGTGCTCCCTGACCGCCGCGGGCAAGGTGTTCGGCAATGCGGCCGACAATCTCCAGCGCTTGCGGCGCGAGCTTCTCCGCCGGGCGCTGGGCGGCCAGTTGCAGCACTTCGGACGCGTTCATGGCGGCGGCGCTGGTGGCGGCATCGGCCAGCCAGCGGTCGCGCAGCGTGGCTTCGTGTTGCAGCGCGGCGAACGCGGCCCGCGCGGCCGCGGCCGATGGCGGCAAGTCGGCCAGCGCCAACAGCGCGGCCAGGCGCACCTGCGCGTCGGCGTCGCGCAGCACGCCGCTGGCGGCAATCGCGGGGGCGGCGGCCTGGTCTTGCGTCAGCACCTGCGCCGCGTTCCGCCGCACGCCGGCCGACGGATGCCGCAGCGCCTGCACGGCGGCGGCGGTCGCCTCACGATGAGCGCCATCCAGCAACTCCAGCCCGTGCAGTGTCCACAGGGCGTGCATGGCGCCGGGGTTCAGGCCGATTGCGTCGGTGCTCTCGTCCTTCACCAGTTCCACCAACTGCGGCGCCAGGTCGGCCTGGCCGCGTTCGACCAACAGCCGCTGCGCGTGCCGGCGCCAGAAGAAGTTCGGATGTGCTAGCGCCGCCACCAGTTCTTGCGGCGAGGCATCAGCCAACGTCATGCGCTCCGCTGGCTTCGCGTGCTTGTAGACCACGCGGTACACGCGGCCGTGCTTTTTATCGCGTAGGTCGGTTTCATAGGCGTTCCCTTTGCCGGTCTTATAACCTTGCGGCGTGGGGTTGTGCTGCACGATATAGTTGTACCAGTCCAGCACCCATACGTGGCCGTCGGGCCCGACTTCGGCCATGATCGGCGCGGCCCATTCGTCGGGGCTGGCCGTCAGGTTCCACGAGTTCCGCGCCCAGTAGGTGGCGCCGTCGGGCTGCAAGGTGAAGGTGGCCAGCAGGTGCGCAGTCGGCTCGGTCACAAAGGCCGTGCGGTTCCAATACTCCCGCGGATACGTGCGGGCCGTGTAGAGCGCATGGCCGGCGGCAGCCGTGAAACCGCCATGATTATCGACCTGCCGCACCTGGTCGGTGATCGGATCGACGTGGTTATCCAGCGCGATCGAGCCTAGCACCGACGACGACCAGCCCCGCACTCGTTCGTAATAGCGGTTGGGAACCGGCAGATGCACGCTCGGGTTGCCGTTGGCCGTGGAGCCGAACAGTACGCCCTCTTCGCTAAAGCCCACGCCCCAGGAGTTATTGTTGGTGTTGCGGAGGAATTCGAGGTTGGTGACTTTCGGCTCGCGGCTTGAACCTTCCAGTTTAAAGCGATAGAAGCCGGTGCGGAAGGAGTGTTGCTCGCCGGCCACTTCGCCTTCGAAACCAGCGTAGCCAACCATGCCGTACAGCCAGTTGTCTAGCCCGTATTGCAGGTTGCTGGGACCGGCGTGGGTGTCGTTGGTGGACCAGCCGGTGAACAGCACCTGGCGCACGTCGGCGCGGTCGTCGCCGTTGGTGTCTTTCAAGAAGAGCGTGTCGGGAGCCTGATGCACCACCACGCCGCCGTAAGCAAAGGTCAGGCTGGTGGGGATGCTTAGCTTCTCGGCAAAGATGGTGAACTTGTCGGCCCGGCCATCGCCGTCGGTGTCTTCACAAATGCGGATGCGGTCGCGGCCGGCGTCGGCGGGCCGAAGCTCGTTGGGGTAATCGACCGTCTCGGCCAACCACAGCCGGCCACGTTCGTCCCAGTTCATGCAGATCGGCTTGCCGATGTCTGGCTCGGCGGCGAACAGTTGCAGCTCAAAGCCCACCGGCGTCACGTACTGCTGCCTCGACTCGGCGGGCGGAAGCGGCAGTTGCATCTTACGGATCGGCTCGCCCATGGTCCCCCACTTCTCGCCGGCCGGGTAGAAGGGAACTTCGGCTTCGACGTAATCGAACGGCTGGGCGCCTTTCGGCAACTCGGTCATGGCGGGCTGGTCCGAGAACTCGCCGGCCGTTTGCGGATCGTCGCCCACCGCCCAGCGGATGCCGCGCTCCACTAGGTTCTGAAAGCCGGCATTGCCCCAGGTGCGCGAGTCATGCCCCCACGCGGTATAGAACACGCGCCCCTGACCGTGCGTGCGGACCCAGGTCCACGGCTCGCGGCCCGTTTCGTCGGCGCGATATTCGAGAATGGTGCGGTTGTCGTTGTGGCGATGGTGGACGTAAGTTTCATCCCAGCTTTCAAAGGGACGATAGCCTTCGGTCACCGCATGCTCGGCCTCAGCCAACTGCGTGCGAAATACGCCAGTCCCATGCTTTTGAAACTGCGCCCCGACCAGCTCGATGTACCTGGGCGAGTTCAAGAAGCAATACGACGCACAGTGCAGCGGGATGAAGCCCTTGCCGCTTGCCACGTAGTCCAAGAGCGCTTGCTCTTGCTCGGGCGTAATCTCGGTCGTGTTGGCGTAAATCAGCAGGCCGTCGTACTTGCCGAGCGTTTGCGCGCTCAGGTCGGCGGCGTTGTCGGTGTAGGTGAATTCAATGCCCCGCTTCGCCAGCACCGGCGCCAGTTCGGCAAACCGCTCGGCCGGCCGATGGGGGCCGTTGTCGCCGAGGAACAACACGCGAATTGGCGCTTGATCGGCCCCAGACACAGCCGACGCAAGACAAAGCACAACGAGAGCGAGAAAAGCACGCAGCATGGCAGGATCGGGAGGCGGGAGGAAAGATAAGGCCCTGACCGTCCCCCCATGATAGTTGATGCAAGCGCAAGAGGAAAAGCGGGCGCTTTTGCTCCCGTGGGGCAGTCAGGATGCCTGCCCCACGTTACTGCTGGAGCGCGTATAACAGCACGTTGATGGCTAGCCTGGCGGCTGAGTCGCGGGTGTAGCCTTTGCACTCCAGCGAGGCGTGGTTCTCCAAGGCGCAGCTCAGGTCGTAGGGCGAGAAGATCACCGCCACCCGGCCATCAATCTCCAGCGCCTCCAGGTACGGCTGCGTATCGGTCAGGCGGGCGGTCAGCGGGTCGTCGCCGGTGCGCAGGTTCGGGTCGCGAAGCTGGACCTTGGGAAGGTCGTATCCGTGAAAGGCCGACGTATACAGCGGATGATCGGCCGGCAACGGACGCAGTTTGGCTTCGGGGAAGATTCGCTCCAGCTCTCGGCGGAAAGCGTCGGCAAAGGGACGTGACGCGCAAATCGCATCGGCCAATAGAAAGCCGCCCCGCTCCAAGTGCGTACGTAGCGCCTGGCGTTCGGCTGGCGAGAATTGAAAGTCGCGCCGGCCATGCATGAACAAGATCGGATGGTCGAACAGCCGCGCGTCGGTGGGGGCCAGCAGGCGGCGTTCGCGGTTCACGGGCATCGCCAATTCGTCTTCCAACATCTGCAGCAAGTTGCCGATGGCGTTGGGGGCGTCGTCGGCGCCGCCTCCGTGAGTGAGCTTGGCTACCGCCAACGTGGCCCGCTCGGGTCGCTGGTCGCTGGCGTCGCTATAGGTAAGCTGCGGCGCGTCGAGCTTGTCGCGCAGCTCGCGGTTGGTGGCGTAGGCCAGCACGTTGGCGCCAATCCGCTGGCAAGCTTCGACTTCGGCCTGCACGTTGGCGGGGTACTCTTTCATCCGCCGGCTGTCGGCCAGTTCCCAATAGCACGACAGGTCTTTCGGGCAGTAGACCACGTTGGTGCGGCAACAGGCATCGACGCCCAGCAGCGGCCGCTGGTATTGCGCATCGACCTTGCCGTCGGCGTACCACACTGGATGATCGGGCGGCAACAGCCGTAGTGGACTATCGGGGTAGAGCCGCTTGGTGAGCGCGCGGAACTTCTGGTCGAAAGCCGCGCCGCCGCAAGCCGCCTCGGCGAACAGGAAGCCGCCTTGATCCAGGTAAGCTCGGAGGTTTTCCACCTGCTCGTCGGACAGGTTTAACTCGTCGCGGCCGCTGAGGAACAGCACGGGCGTTTGCAGCAGGTCGTCGGCCGAGGCCGCCCGCACGTCCACGGTTTGCCAAGTAAGGCGTTGCTTCCAGTGTTCTTCCACAAACGCGGTCAGGTTCCGCACGCCGGCGCGGTGGCGGTTCCAGTCTTCGCCTTCGCCATGCTGGAGCTGCGCGATCAGCACCGGCCGCCGACCTTTAGACAGAAACAGCAGGGCCAGCGGCGTGGCAATGTGCGGCTCGTTTTCCACTTCGTTTACGCCCGCCCAATAGCCCAGTTCGGTTTGGGTGCTGATGAGAAATTCGGCCCCTTGGCGATACCAGTCGGCCTTGCCCACAAAGCGGTTGCCGGTCATGCGGCCGACGCGCTCCAGGCCGTACAAGTAATAGAACAGCCAGCCCCGCGCCAACCCGCCGCTGACGGACGCGGCGCCGGGGTTGCTCTCGACTGTGAAGTGCGAGCCGAGCCATTGCAGCCCGCGTTCAATCTCCGGCACGTTTTCCTGCGGTCGGCAACACTGGACTTCGCCCGTCACGATGGCCGCATCGCCGGCGCTGACGCGGCCCGAAGCGATCACCAGCGAGGCCACGCCGGCCGAGGTCATGCTGCCAGTGCTGGCCTGCGTGGCGAAGTAGCCCCACGAGCCGTCGGGCCGTTGCTCGCGCTGCCAATACTGGAGCGCCAACCGCCAGGTGCGCTCGCTCACTTCGGCGCCGACGCGCTCGGCCTCGTACAGGGCGAGCATGGCGAACTGCGTGTTCGACTTGTCGCCGCGTCCCTGCCGATCGGAGTAGGCCCAGGAGCCTTTATTCACTTCTCCGGTGATTTGCACCCCTTGCAGCCACTGGGCGTTGCGCTTGATGAGCAGGAGGTCTTTCTCTGGCTCGGCTGCGCAAAAGACCATGGTTTGTAGCGAGGTGGAATAGACCATCGACGGCCGCCCCTGGCCGCGCAAGTACTCCAGCGCTTTTTGAATGGTGGGGTCGCCCGGCGGCACGCCCGCATCCAGCAGGGCCAGTGTACACAAGGCCGTCACGCCGCCGGGATAGCCGGCCCGTTCGCGCCAGGCGCCGTTGACCTTGCTTTGCTCGTTCTTCAGGTACGCCACCGCGCGGCGGATCGCGTCGCGCACCTGCTCGGCGGTCACTTCACCCCGCGCAGTCGGCGCAAGCGTCAGAAGCAGCCCAATCGCAAGAATCGCCCCCAAGATCCGTCGCAACACCATGCGGTCCTCCGCGAAAGACACATCCCCACCGTTATCGATATCTTAGGATTCGCTGCCCGGTGGAGCAACGAATGGTTTGGAAAGGGGAACTACCGAGGATGCCTCGCCCCACGGCGGTCGTTTGGGTCTCGAAAAACCAGTAAATTGGATTCCATGAACAAAGCCTTCGTGCGAGAGCCGGAATTTGATGGGCGGGCGTACTGTCCGCAGTGTGGAACGCTGGGCGTAGCCGTGGGCGAGGCGGTGCTGGATCGGCACGTGCAGCCGACGGCGCGGACGCGCTTGGGCGACGCGGCTTGGTTTTGCAACTTCGCCCGGTGTGACGTGGCGTACTTCGATTTGCTGGAGCGGGTGGTAACGGCCAGCGAACTTCAACAAGCGATTTATCCGAAAGACCCCACCGCGCCGCTTTGCGCCTGCTTTGGCTTCACGCGCGACGAACTGGACGCCGACGTGCAAGAGAAGTCTCCCCGCCGTATCCGCGAATTGCTTGCCAGGTCCAAATCGCCCGAAGCCCGCTGTAGCGCCTTGGCCGCCGACGGCCAATGCTGCCTGGCCGAAGTCCAACGACTCTACCTACGCGCCATCAACGCCGCAGGCGCGTAGCCGCTTTTCGGGAATGGTCGAAAAGTCGGAGCGTCAAAAATCGAAGAGAAGAAACACAAGCGGAAAAGGGTTTCCCCCTTTGGAGTGCGGCGATTCGTCGCCGCTTTCGTCTTTCTTTTTTCAAGCTAGCCATCGGGCGCTCGCAGTCTCAGGCGACCGGCTGGGCGATTTCGCCTTCCAGATCTTTTGGCTAGATGTTGGCGCAGGAATGTAAACAACATAAACTCTGATAGCTTTGTATGAAAGGACGCTCCGCCGTGATGGCGTGGAGAAGCGAATTGCGTCGCGGCGTCTTGCAATAACTTGACGGGAGGCGGTGATCGATGGACGCGGGTCTCGACCGCAAAGTGGTGCTGGTCACGGGCGCCAGCGGTGGCTTGGGGGCAGCCATGGTGCGGGCCTTCGCCGCCGAAGGAGCGCGCGTTGCGATCCATTACCATCGGCAACACGAGGCGGCCGTGGCGCTGGCCGCCGAATTGAACCCCGCCGATTGTGCGGTGATCGGAGCCGATTTGACCGACGAGGCCGAGGTGGCCCGCCTGTGGCGTGACGCCGAAACGCAGTTGGGGCCGATCGAAATTGTGGTCGCCAACGCCGCCATCTGGCCGCCCGACGAAGTGCCCCTCCACCGCATGTCGCTAGAGCAGTGGAGCCGCACGGTCGCCACCGATCTGGATTCGGTGTTTCTCTGCCTGCGCGAGTTCTTCCGCGGCATCGAGCGGCATGGCTTGACCGATCCGGCGGCCGTGTTGATCGGCTCGACCGCGGCCGTGTTTGGCGAAGCCGGCCACGCCGACTACGCGGCCGCCAAGAGCGGCATGATCCACGGGTTAATGCTGAGCCTCAAGAACGAGATGGCGCGCCTGGCGCCGCGGGGCCGGATCAACGCGGTCTGCCCCGGCTGGACGGTCACGCCCATGACGGAAGACTTCATGCGAGACCCTGGCGTCGTGCGGTGGGCCTTGCAAACCATTCCGCTGCGGAAAGTCGGCCGGCCGCAAGACGTGGCCTGGCCGGTTCTGTTCTTGGCGTCCAGCCGGTTAGCGGGACACATTACCGGCCAGATGCTCATGGTCAGCGGCGGCATGGAAGGGCGCGTGCTGTATGAGCCGGACGAAATTGACCCCCTTCAGGCGTAATCACCGGGAGCACTCCCCATGACGCAACTGATGACAAGCATCGTCGTGCTGCTCGGCCTCGGCGCGGCGCCCGCTCAGGACGATCCCGCTTGGTACGTGCGCGGCGCGACGTGGCAAGACACGTTCCTCCAATCGCGCGAGGCGCTCTTGCGGCAAGAACAGGCCGCGGCAGGCACAGCCCCCGCGCCGCGTCTTGGCCCGTGGCGCAGCCTGGGGCCAATTTTGGACTTCGACGCCGTTGCCGCCCTGGAAGGGCGCCTGTTGTCGGAAAGTCACGCCGAAAGCGACACGGCGTACGTCACCGGGAACAAGGGCGAGCAGCAAGCGTGGGTGTTGCGCCTGGACTTAAGAGACGGATGGGCGAACCCGTTGTATTCCGGCCGGCATCTTGTGTATTTGCGCCGCACGCTGACGGCCTCGGCCCCCGTGACGCTGCCCATCTACCTGGACGGTGTGGGAAAGCTGAGCGTGTGGCTCAACGGCGAGGCGGCAGCCGCCGACAGTCCAGGCCGCATCACCTATAGCTTGGGCGATGGCGATGTGCGCGTTCACGCGACCGCCATTCCGTTGAACCTGCGCCCGGGCGACAACGACTTGCTGGTCAAGATCGAACTGGATCCGCGGCCGCGCCCCCGCGACGACAAAGACCCTTGGCGCAAAGACACCTTGAAAGCCCGGCGTCCGTGGGGGACGGCGTTCAACGGGCACGAGACCCACAGCGGCCCCGCCACCGAATACGAAGCTCGCGTCCACGGCGAGGTGTCGCACCTTTACTGCTCCACCCGCGAGGCGCCTGGCCCGACTGCCGACGCCGGCACGCGAGACCGGGAGCAATTGTGGCGGCTTCTGGAACGCGATTTTCCCGATGACCCCTCTCGTCAGCAAATGCGTTGGGAGCGAGACGCGGGACTGACCGCGTGGGACTGGCGCCCCGGTGATGTGCGCGCGTTGGCGGAGCGTTACGCCGGCGCCATTCGTCGCGACGACCTGCGCCAGCAAGCCCGCCAGTTGGCGTCGCAAGCGACGAGCCGCGACCAGTTAAATGCGGTGCGGGAGCTGTATTACCGCTTCCGCATGGCCGACCTTGGCGACCAATGCGTGCGGGACGCCGACCGTCGCCAGACGTTGTTACACCAGATTGCGTCGCTACGTTTAGCCATTACCGATTTGCAGGAAACGCACGGCGCCGCGTATGCGGCGGGCGCCGATTACCTGGCGCGGCTCGCGGCGATTGAGAACCAGGTCAGCCAGGCGGAAGCGGGGCAAGACGCGGAGCTTTACGCCCAAGCCGTCACGGCGCTGGACGCCTTGCGGCGCGAGGCGCTCTTGGCGAATCCCTTGCTGGACTTCGAGCAGTTGCTGGTCGTCCGCCGCCGGGCCAATCCGTTGATTCCCGACCTGCCCTTGAACTGGCAGAACAACTCCAGCCTGCCCGGCAACCGGTTCGATAACGAAATCGCCATACTCTCGCCACTTGGCGCGGGCAGCCAGCTTACAACGCTGTACCGGCCCGACGGTCCGCGGTACGTGGGCGACCTCGACTTGCACTTCAATGGAGACCGGCTGTTGTTCTCGATGCCTGGCAGTCATGGCCGCTGGCAAGTATTCGAGATCGGGGCCGACGGTCGCGGCTTGCGCCAAGTGACCCGCGGCGAGGAAAGCGACGTGGACAGTTTCGACGCCTGCTACTTGCCCAACGGCAAGATCGTGTTCTGTAGCACCGCGACCTTTGCTGGGGTCCCATGCGTGAGCGGGACAGCGCACGTCGCGGTGCTGTTTGTCATGGATGAAGATGGCGGGAATATTCGGCAACTCACCTTCGAGCAAGACCAGGACTATTACCCCACGGTGCTCAACGACGGCCGCGTCCTGTACACGCGTTGGGAATACACCGACATCCCCCACTTTTTTAGCCGCTTGCTGTTCAGCATGAACCCCGATGGCACGGACCAAAAAGCGGTCTACGGCAGCAATTCGTACTGGCCCAACAGCATCTTCTACGCCCGGCCGATTCCCGATCATCCCACCAAGGTGATCGGCGTGGTCAGCGGGCATCACGGAGTCCGCCGCACGGGCGAGCTGGTGTTGTTCGACCCGTCGCGAGGACAGCACGAAACCCAAGGCGTGGTGCAGCGTATTCCCGGCCGCGGCCAGAAGGTCGAGCCGATCATCAACGACCGTCTGGTGGTCGGGTCCTGGCCGCGGTTCTTGCATCCTTTCCCGCTAAGCGACAAGTACTTCCTCGTGGCGGGCCGGATGAACGAAAACTCGCGGTGGGGGATTTACCTGGTCGATGTGTTCGACAACATGCTGTTACTGCGCGAAGACGAGAACCACGACCTGCTGGAGCCAATCCCGCTGCGCCCGCAGTCCCGCCCGCCGGTCATTCCCGAGCGCGTCGATCGGCGCCGACAAGATGCGACGATCGCCCTGGTCGATGTGTACGCGGGTCCGGGGCTGGCGGGAGTTCCGCGGGGGACGATCAAGAATCTGCGCGTCATCGCCTATCACTACGCCTACCAAGGCATGGCCGACGACGCGCGCGCGATCGGTGTCGATGCATCGTGGGACACGGTCAAACGAGTATTGGGGACCGTTCCCGTTCACGAAGACGGCTCGGCGATGTTCCGCGTACCAGCCAACACGCCGCTAACCATTCAACCGCTTGACGCCCAAGGCAAGGCGGTGCAACTGATGCGCAGTTGGATGACCGCCATGCCGGGCGAAACGCTCTCGTGTGTGGGCTGCCATGCCTCGTCGCAAGCGGTCCCGCCGCCGGGGTTGCCGCTGGCGATGCAACAAGTGCCGGCAGCCCTCCAGCCATGGCACGGCCCCGCGCGGGGATTCAGTTTCCAACGCGAGGTCCAGCCGGTGCTGGACAAGCACTGTACGGGCTGCCACAACGGTTCGCCACGCGGCGAATCCAGCGCGATGCCGGACTTTACTCGCAGGGAAAGCTCCGACCCCCGCGGCTTTAGTCCCGCGTATCTCGAATTGCAACGATTCGTAACGCGTCCGGGCGCCGAGTCCGACTACCACCTGCTGCCCGCCGCGGAATACCACGCCAATGTTTCGGAATTGGTGCAGTTGCTCGAAAAGGGACATCACAACGTTCAACTCGACGCCGAGGACTGGGACCGGCTTATCACCTGGATCGACTTGAATGTGCCCTACTACGGCACTTGGCGCGAAGCCCAGGGCGCGGCGCGGGTTGGCGACCAGGAACAGCGCCGACGCCAACTGCAGAAGCTCTACGCTGGCGTGGACGAAGACCCGGAGTGCATCCTTCCGCCCGATCCGGCCCCTATCCAGCCAATCCTGCCTGAAGCGGCGCCGCGGCCGCCAGCCCCTGCCGTTGAAGTACCTGGCTGGCCGTTTGACGCCGCCGAAGCGCAGCGGCGGCAAGCCGCCGATTCGGCGCCAACCATGCGGACCGTGGACCTGGGCGACGGCGTAACGCTGCACCTGGTGCGCCTACCCGCGGGCGAGTTCGTGATGGGCGATCCGCGGGGCCACGCCGACGAAGCGCCGCGCCGCGAGCGCATCGCCACGCCGTTCTGGATCGGCAAGTTCGAAGTCACCAACCAGCAGTTCGCCCAGTTTGACCCGGCGCACGACAGCCGATATATCCGCACGCACGGGATTACTTCGACGCGCGGCTACGCGGTGAACTTGCCGCGGCAGCCGGTGGTGCGCGTGTCCTGCCAGCAGGCCGAGGAGTTTTGCCGCTGGCTATCGGACAAGACGGGCGAGAAGTTCACGCTTCCTACCGAGCCCCAGTGGGAATACGCTTGCCGGGCGGGTTCGGCGACAGCGCTGGCTTACGGCGACCTAGACGACGACTTCTCCAGCCACGCCAACCTGGCCGACAAGCAGGTCGAGCATTTCCGCGATTACAGCCATAGCGTTACCGTGGGCTGGTTGCCCAGAGACGATCGCTATGACGATGGAGCGATGGTGTCGGCCCCCGTGGGAAGCTTTCGCCCGAACGCGTGGGGCTTATACGACATGCACGGCAACGCCGCCGAATGGACCCGCAGCCCCTACGCGACATCGAGTGAAGACCGCCGCGTGGTGCGCGGGGGATCGTGGCGGGACCGTCCCAGCCGCAGCCGGGCCGCCTTCCGGCAGGGCTACCCGGCGTGGCAAAAAGTTCACGACGTCGGCTTCCGAGTCCTATGCGAAAGCCCTGAAAGCGCCGAGTAACGGCGCTCTTCCGCGTGGATGTGAATGCTTCGTCAAATCGTCGTAGCGGCGCCGCTCGCGCCGCCACTACGGAAAGATTCATAACCTCTGAGCGTGCCGCCCCCGGGCGCGCAAGCTGGACCGCGCATCGACTTCACTGCTTGTCTTCCGCTTCGCGTTTAGAGCGAACGCAGGTAAGCCGCCAGGTCTTGAATTTCTTTGGCGCTGAGTCCCGAGGTTTTGCCGTGCTGGTCGTGGGAGTTGGACGTGGTCAGCACGTCTTCCAGCGACAGTGCGCTGCCGTCGTGCATGTAGGGAGCGGTCCGATGAAGTTCGAGCAGCGGCGTTGTCTTGAATTTGGCGTCGGGCGTGTTCGGGCCGCTCCAGCCGACCGTGTAAAACTTCTGGTCGGTAAAGTGCGGGCCGTTGTGGCAGGTGGCGCACTCCGCCCGGCCTTCAAAGAGCGCCCTCCCGCGCTTGGCCGCCGGGGTCAGTTCTCCTTGGGCCAGGCGATGGGGGCTAGACTCGGGCCGAAGCGAACGAAGGTAAGCGGTCAGGTCATTCACCTGCTGTTCGGTCGGCACGATCATATGGGTGAACGTAAGCCCGTGCTCGGCGACCGTGCGCGTGGTGGCCAGCGCTCCTTGGCGGTGCAACGGCTCGGTCTCGTGCGGGACGAGGATCGGCGGCGTGTTCATGCCGTTGCCCAAGCCGTCGTCGGCGAAGTCCCAGCGCAGGCCATCGATGCGGCCGTCGTTCGGATGGCACGACGCACAGCTATGCCAACGCTGGAAGCAAGCGGTCGCGTCGTGGAACAGCAGTTCTCCCCGCCGCACCTCGTCCAGCGGGGGCTGCGCCCCAAGGGAAATTTCGCCCTGCCCCCGTCCGCTGTCGGCGGCGATCGCCGAAACGGCGCCCGAGAAATAGTTAGCCACGAACAGCGTTTTGCCGTCCGCCGTCAGGGCGATGCCGCGCGGACCTTTGCCGCCCGAGGGCGTCCGGCGGATGGCGCCAGCCAAATACAGCGCTGTCAGGTCATACGAAAGCTCCTCGATCAGCGCTCGGTCCTGCTGAATGCGCACCCAAATGTTGGGCAACGATCCGTCCATGTATCGGACGACGTCGTCGGGCGCCGGGCCATTCAGCAGTTCATGCACGCGAGCAATTTCAATGGTGGAAATCTCGTGCACGCCCGTGTGACTCACCCATAGCCGACCCCCATCGGGCGAGCAGACGACGGCAAACGGGTCGGCGGCGCCTTGCATCAGGTCGTCCAGCAGCACGGTGGCCAACCGCTTGCCCTGGGCGATGTCGATGATCGATAGCGCATACGTGTTGACCCAGCCGCGTTCCAATTGCGTCATCGGCAAGTTGAAATGTCCCAGGCCATGGACCGCGTACGCCCACTTGCCGTCGGGGCTGGCGCAAACGCCGTTCACCAGCGACGATCCCGGCGGGAGCTTGACGGTGGCGCTCACGGCCAACGTCTCCAGGTTCACCACGCTCACCTCGGCAGCCAGCATCGGGTCGGTCGAGCGGCCGAGCGGAAGTTGATTGGTGACCACCGCGAACCGCTCGTCCGGCGTGACGACGGCGCTGCTTGGCTCGCGCACCAAGAGGACCTCGGGAAGCGCGGCCGGCGGGGTTGCCGACAAGTCCCACACCGAAAGCGTATGGCGATCCTGGTTGCACACCAATAACCGGCGGCTCTTGGAAGCCAGCGCCACGGCGACCGGCCAGCGCCCGGCCGCCAGGCGGCCAACCACGCGGGCGCTGGCCGTGTCGACCACAGCCACCGTGCCGGCGCCGCGCTCCGCGACGTACAAGGTCGCCCCATCCGGCGAGAGGCAAAGCCCTCGCGGAGCGCCTTCCAAGGCAATTTCCGAGCGTTTGGTCATTCCGGCCGCGTCGAGAATCGCCACGCAACGCGCGGTCGCATCCGACACGTACACCGTTTTCCCATCTGGAGCCACGGCGATGGCCCACGGCGATCGATAGGACCTGACGGCCGCTTCCGAGGAATCGTCGGCGCGCGCCACCGGGAGAAAGCCGCACAGCGCCGTTCCGGCCGCAAGAACCAGCAAGTAAATGGTCGCGTTCTTCCGTGCTCGCGCGGGATGGCGCATGTTCATAAAACGGTTCCTTTCGCCGCGGCTGGCTGGCTCGACCGCGCGCCAATGTATACTAAAGTGAGTTTTATTTCAAGTGTTTAGCGGCGCAGAGCGGCGGATTCGATGGCGAGCGGCGGGCGTAAGCCGGCTCATGGGATCGCCGTTGGGCGGCACGTCAACCCTGCCTATCGCCGACAGGCTGGCCGCCTAACTGGGCGTAACCGTGGCCTTCAGGCCAATCAAGCGGCCCAAGCGGAAGCAGAGTGAAGGCCCCTACTCACGCGACTTCCGAGAACGCCTGCCGGAACGCCTCGAAGGTTTCTTGCGCGGGCGAGGCGTCGAGCACCGAGAACACCACTCGCCTGAACCGGCCCGACCAGGCGGGACCGCACAAATGCCCGCGGAATGCGTTGGCGACAACGTGGGGATCGTTGCGGAACACGCCGCAACCCCACGCGCCCAGAACCAAACACTCATATTCGTGGGCGGCTGCCAAGGCAAGCACGAATTCGGACCTTCGGCGGAACGTCTCGGGAATGAGCGAAAGCTCGTCAGGATGATTTGCCGCCGCGGCGCCGGCGTTGGGGGCCGCGGTGGTGATGAAGGTCGCCGCCACGGGCCGCTCCCGTAGCTCACCCGTGTCGTTGCGGAAGATGGGACAATCCGGCGACAGGATCATCGCGTCCGAGTACAGGCAGGACGGCGAAGCGCGGTGGCGCTCGTAGTATTCGCCGCACCGCAAGAGCGACGCATACAGGGCGGAACTACGGGCCAACGACTCCTCTTGCGCCTGGCTTCCGTTGAGAAAGCCGCCGCCAGGATTCTTGGCCGAAGCGAAGTTTAACACGGCGGCGCGCTGGCGGCCCTCGTCCACCAGCCGTGCGACGCCGGCCAGCGTGGTCTCGTTCCGCACTTCGATTTCGGTCGGATCGTTCGTGGCCGGGCGCGCGAGGACCTCCCGCCGCATTCGCTCCAACTCCTCAGGAGCGAAGAAGCGCGTTGAAGCAAGGCAGGACTGAACGGCCGGCGCCATATCGACGACGCGGCCGCACGGCAGCGCATAGGAGCCGCGCTCCACAATCTCGACGGTCTGACGGGCAAGTTCGGCTCGGGTGGAGCGCTTCATCGTGGCGCCGCGGAGGACGTTTACTTGACCAGTTTCCAGCCCGAGGCGTCGGCCGTCAGACCGGTATGGCCCTTATACTTGTCGTTGACCCGGTGCATGTCTTCAATCGTGTCGAAGTAGCCCACCACGTGGGCCGCGCGGAAGGATTCGCCCGCGGTCACGGGCCGGCCGTGGATCTCTTCGATCATCACGATGATTCCTCCCGGCCGTTGGCTGCACCATGCCTCGTACACGACCGACGGCTCCAGCGTCAGCCCGGCCAGCCAGGGACCGTCTTTGCCGGACTGAGGATCGCGCAGGCGATAAGCGCGAATGAAATGTTCCGGCGTGCGGTGGGTGTCGCGGCGGTAGCCGAACTTCAAGTCGGGCGGGAACGGCGTGAAGAACTCCCGCGCGGGAATCCGCACCCCTTGGGGGCCGCTCAGGTAACTGAGATAGATTTCGCTGAACGTGTCGCCCTTTTCGTGGCGGATGCAGCCGGGCGTGTCGTTGCGAAGGAACATCTCCTCCGAGTCGTTCACGCTGTCGATCTGGTCCATCAGCAGGAAATATCGCTCGCCCTTGGGGAAGACGATCAGTTGCGTCCACCGCGACCCCGGTTTGCGGCCCGGGGCGGCGTACTCGTACTGGTACGTGGTCTTCACCGCCACAAAGTCCTTGCCGCGGATGACCTGGGGCTGGACCGGCTTCATGCGATGACAAAGCTGCGGCCCCTCGACGACCCGCTTGCGGTGGCTGCCGCCGTGGGCCAAGAGCGCGTATTCGCGCTGGGCCGGATCAGTTTCGTTGGCGAACCAGCGGTAACGGCCGACGCCGTGGCCGTCGGGGGCGATCACTTGGTCGGACCAAGTCTCGTCGCTCCCGGCTTCCATGAGCCAATCGACCACCATCAGCCCGTCGCCGACTTCCCGAAAACCGGTGGCCTTGTCGAGAAACGAACCTTTCTCGATGCCCGTCATCCAGCGCTTGGGATCCTTCTTGGGAATGACGGCTTCCAATTGCTCGGTCTCGATCTTGATGGCGCGCTCGTCCTCAATCACGCGAACCCAATCGGCGGAATCGGCCGCCTGCACGGCGGCCCCGGCCAACGTGAAGCACCAAAGCAGCGATACACGGCAGAGGAAAGCTATTGTGAATTTCATGCGGCGCCCTTCAAAGATTGGTCCCTACTGGTGACATTTCGGACAGGCGCGACAGGTTGAATGTGATCCGTCACGCCATGGTGAAAGATGCGCGTCGGCCGGCCCAACTTTTCCGCGCGGCCGGGAAACGACTACAACTCTTTGATTCGCAGGTTTCGGAACTCTACGCGGTCGCCGTGGCCGAGGAACCCAAGGTGGCCCGATTCTCGTTTCAATCCGGGATGCGGCTGGCCATCGAGCGTGCCGTTTTGCGTGGCTTGGTCCAGGTCGACATCGACGATCGTTGTGCCGTTCAGCACCACTTGAATGCGCCGGCCCTGGACCGTGACTTCCTGGCTGTTCCATTCGCCCACGGGCTTGAGGCCCTCGCGGCGGGCCGGTTGCACGCCGTAGACCGAGCCGTGGAACTGGTACGGCTTGAGCGTGGCGTACTTCTCGGCCGTGTTATCGAGGATTTGCAGCTCGATCCCGTCGAGGTGCAAGTTCCCTTTGGCCCGCGCCGGGCAGCGAACGCCCAGCCCGTTGTTGGCGCCGGGCGTCAGACGGAACTCGAACCGGAACACGAAGTCCGCATACTCTTTCTCGGTTAGCAGGTTGCCCGCCGTGCCTTCCACGCACGCCAGCTTGCCGTCTTCCACGCGGTAGGCGTCTTGGGCGCCCATCCACCCGGCGAGCGTCTTACCGTCAAAGAGCGAAACGAATCCCTCTTCCGCCGCTGGTTCGGCGCCGACCGCCGTCCCGGCCAGGCCCAGCAGGGCCGCCAGCGCCATCCCGAGAATTCCAGGTTGCTTACCCATAGGAGACTCACCCTTGCGATGATCCAAGAAAGCCGTCCGCTTCGTGCGTGCCAATATAATCCACCCCCCGCGCCAAGCAACCAGCCCCACCTCCGGCAAGACACCTCAGCGATCTCAAAAAGGGGGCATTCTGATTTTCCGGGCGGCTTGCTGGTCCGCCCGCGACTGGCGTCTTCCGCCGTGGTGGGTTACAACCGAACCCTGCTGGACAAGCCAGCCGTGGGACAGGACGGCGGATCACTTCTCGCACCCTCGTGGACGACCCATGAATCACGACGCGCCCGCTCCGCGCTGCCGGCGGTTTTCGCTGCTGACCCTGCTGCTGGCGACGACCCTCGTGGCCTTGGCGGTTACCGTCGCCATGCTTTACCGCGAGTTGGGTCCGTTGCGGAAGGAAGTGGCGCGGCTACGGGATGAAACGGGCGAACTCAACGTCATGGACCCGGCCCGGCTGCACGCGATTCGCGTCGATACGTATTCCGAGTTGGAATGGAAATGGCGAATCTGGATTCCCGAAGGCGCGGTCTATCGGGTACGTGGGCACGGTGGGCCGGTTTCCAAGCAGGGCTATCCGAAAGGCGGCGGCACGATCTATCTCCGCGAACCGGGCGAACACGTGATCCGCTACGTCATCCGCCGCGATCCCCGAGATCATCGCTGGTACGGCGGTCTACACACGCCAACCGCGTCGGCCGGAAAGGATCATCAGCCTTGGGTTGAGTGGACCTCCCGCACCTCGACCAGCGGCGGCGTGGGAACGTCCACGGAGTCCTACTCGGTCCGCGAGCGCGTCGAACTGATCCGCCATCGCGTATCGCAGGCCCCAGACTCCGAGAAGATCGAAGACCCCGCCGCCGGTTTCCTGATCTGGCTGGAACCGAATTAATCCGCGGCGGGCAGGCGTGTGGCCTGACCCAGAGGCGTTTGTGGTGAATGTTGTCGGGCGAACGCCGCGCCGTTATGATCGAACCAACTTACGTCTGTCCTTGGGACCGGGAAGGTTGGTCATGCGCGCGTGTGCTTGCTTACTGCTGTTGTTGGTCGCTGGCCCGGCGGCATTCTCGGCCGAAAATGCGCCGCCCAACATCGTCCTGGTGTTGGCCGACGATCTGGGCGTTGCCGACTTGGCTTGCTATGGACGGAAAGACCATCGCACGCCGCACCTGGACCGCCTCGCGAAACAGGGGATGCGGTTCACCTGCGCCTACACGGGGCAGCCGATCTGCTCACCGTCGCGAGCAGCGCTGATGACGGGCAAAGCCCCGGCGCGGCTGCACCTGACCAACTACCTGCCGGGCCGGGCCGACGCGCCATCGCAAAAACTGTTGCAGCCGCGCATCGAAGGGCAACTCCCCTTGGAGGAGGTCACCCTGGCCGAGTTGCTCCGCAACGCCGGTTACGCCACGGGCCTGTTCGGCAAATGGCACTTGGGAGGCGGCGCTTTTGGTCCCGCCCAGCAAGGCTTTGACGTGGTGGTTACGCCCCCGGCCAATACTAAGCCCTCGGAGGTCGAAGGCGGCAAAGGGGAATACGCCATCACCGCCGCCGCCGAGAAGTTTATCCAAGAGAACCGCCAGCGGCCGTTCTTCTGTTTCGTGCCGCACAACAACCCCCATATTCCGCTGGGAGCCAAGCCCGAACTGATCGAGAAGAACGCCGGCGCCTTTCATCCCGTCTACGCCGCCATGATCGAAACCCTGGACGACACTGTGGGGCGGCTAATGGCCACGGTGGAATCGCTGGGACTGACCGAACGCACGATTTTCATCTTCACCAGCGATAACGGCGGGCTGCACGTCTTGGAGTTCCCCGGCACGCCCGCCACGCACAACCTGCCGTATCGGGCGGGGAAAGGCTACGTTTACGAAGGCGGCCTGCGCGAGCCGCTGATCGTCCGCTGGCCCGAGCGCGTCAAGCCCGGCAGCATCTGCGACACGCCCGTGGTGCTGACCGACCTGGTCCCCACGCTGCTGGAAGCCGCCGGGGTTGATCCGGCTCAGGCCGTGGGTCCGCTGGATGGCGTCAGCATCCTCAAGGCGCTGGAAGGCCAAAGCATGCCGTCGCGGCCGTTGTACTGGCACTTTCCCAACTACACGAACCAGGGCGGCCGACCCGCGGGCGCCGTGCGCGACGGTTCCTGGAAACTGGTCGAGCAATACGAAGACGGCAGCCTGGAGCTGTTCAACCTGGCCGACGATATCGGCGAAACGACCAACCTGGCCGACCAAGAGCCTGAGAAAGCCCAAGCCTTAAGGAAACAACTACACGCCTGGCTGGCCCGCGTGGGCGCCCAGATGTGCCGGCCGAATCCCGAGTTCGACCCCGCGCTGCACCGCCGGCTGTACGTGGAGCAAGACCCTTCGCAACTGCGGCCCGAAGCGACCGCCGCCGCCACCGAGCCTCGCTGGCAAGCCTGGCGGGCAGCCATGAACGCCGCCGTGAAGGGCCGTCAGCCGCACGTCACGCCGTCCAAGGGAGACATTCGCCTGTTCGCCAAAGACGCCCGCGTGCATGGACAGACCCTGCGTTACGAACCGCAGCCGCACAAGAACGTGCTGGGCTACTGGACCAACGCGGCCGATTGGGCCGATTGGGAATTCGAAGTTCCCTCGGCCGGCGTGTACGAGGTCGAAGTCCAACAAGGCTGCGGCGCCGGCAGCGGCGGGGCCGAAGTGGCCGTGGAAGTGGCCGGGCAAACACTGCGATTCACCGTGCAAGACACCGGCCATTTCCAACACATGATCCAGCGCACCCTCGGAACGGTGGAGTTGCCCGCCGGCAAGGTTACGCTCGCGGTGAAGCCGCAATCCAAGCCCGGCGTGGCGGTAATGGACCTTCGCCGCGTGGTGCTGCGTCCGGCCCCCTGAGTACGCAGCGAAGGATCTAAGCGACCGCATGGAAAGGACGTTCCGAGGAATTCTCGTCGAAGATGGAAGATGGAGGGCAGGCCCCTCCACCCACCGCCGCTACCCGGCAAACCAGCCGCAGCGCCACGGCGGTCAGACTTCGTCTTCGTCATCAAAGCGGAGGGAAACGCGCGGGTTGCGTTCGGTTTCGACCTCGTACTCCACGCTGGTCATCTTGAGGCCGCCCTTCCGCCCGATCTTGGATTCGTGAACCACGATCCAAAACTCTCCGGCGTACTTCGCTTCCACCTGGGCCGCGCACGCGACGCAGAGCCGCGTGGCGGGCAGATATTCGGCCCGGTGATGGCCGATGGGTTGTTTGCACTTGGCGCACAGACGCACCCGATTCGACATGCAAGAAACTCCCTGGAACGAAAGAAACGAAACTCGGTCCGATAGGGCGTTTTTCGGGCAGGTGCGACGGATTCGAGTGCACCACACTAAAGAACCCGTCGCACCCTTGTGAAAAGCGCACTATTTCGTTCATTCGCTTTTCCGGCCAGGACCGGCAATCCCGCCAAGATTTCTTCGCAATTTCCTACCAGCCGGCGTTAGCGAATCTTGGCTGGCGGCTGTTGACCTTCGGGGATGAAGCTGAAGTAATTCTTGCCCTGCATGCGCTCTTTCCAGTCGGCCTTGGCGGCGGCGACCAGCTTGGGGTCTTCCAGCAGATCAAGGGCCGTCACGGCGAGCGTCTGGGCGGCGTAGAGAATGCCTTTCTCGCCGATGCTGGAGCCAATCGCCGCTACGTTCTGCCAACTGTGGCCGGGACTTCCCGCCGCGAAGCACGTGGTGCGCACGCCGCCGGTGGCCACCCGCCAACTGATGTCGCCCACGTCGGTCGAGCCTTTGCTGACGTCGGCCGCCCGCGGGTAGGGCCGCACCTCGGTTTTGAACGCCGCCGGGAACGTGGCGCCAAACTCCTTGACCAGCGGTTCCTGCAAGCGGCGGGCGAAGAGTTCTTCGTCGTCGGTGAACGTGGGCGGGCCAATCGCCTTCAGGTTCCGCGTGATCTGCTGCGAAAGCGGACCGTTGGGGATGATCTCGTGGCAGTCGGTGTCGATCTGTACCGAGAGTTCCGTGCGCGTCATCTTCGCGGCGCCAGCGGCAACGTCTTGCAGCCAGCGGAAGTTGTATTCCACGTCCTGGTGCGCATCGGCGCGGACAAAGTACCAGACCGTCGCCGTGGGCGGGACCACGTTCGGCTGCCCGCCGCCGTCCACAATCACGTAATGCATCCGCGCGTCCTCTTTAAGATGCTCCCGCATGAAGTTGGCGCCTACGTTCATCAACTCCACCGCATCCAGCGCGCTGCGCCCGGAATGCGGGCTGACCGAGGCGTGTGACGGCGTGCCGCGGAAGGTGAACTTGGCCGAGACCAGCGCCTTGCTGCTGCCCGACCAGGCGCCGTTCTCGTCGCCGGGGTGCCAGTGCAGGCAAACATCCAAGTCATCGAACACGCCGTCCAACGTCATATAGACTTTGCCGATCACCGTCTCTTCGGCCGGCGTGCCGTAGAGCCGCAACGTCCCTTCCAGGCCATGCTCCTCCATGGCGGCCTTGACCGCCAGCGCCGCTCCCAGCGCTCCCGCGCCCAGACCCGAATGGCCGCAGGCATGGCCGGGCGCGCCTTCGGTCACGGGGTCCCGCTCGGGCGTGGCTTGTTGCGAAAGGCCGGGAAGCGCGTCGTACTCTGCCAGAATGCCGATCACGGGACTTCCCGAACCGTAACTGGCGACAAAGGCGGTTGGCATTCCCGAAAGGCCCGTCTTCACGTCAAACCCCGCCTCCTTCAACTTGTCCACCAAGAGTTCGCTGGAGCGGTGTTCCTCCAGGCCGACTTCGGCGAACTCCCAGATCGCGCGGTTGACCTCTTTGATCGTTTGGGCCTGGCGATCGACCTCGGTCAGCGCCGTTTTCTGAGGCTCGCCCAAGGCTTGCTCCTCCCCGCCCGCGATCATGGCAGCCGAGAGGGTCGCGGCCAGCACCAACAAGAATGCCATCGTCAAGGAACGTCGCATGTTCTCGTCCTTTCGCTTCCAGAGGCCAAGTCCGTCAACGCCGCCATAGTGTAATGGGAAGCGATGACTGCAAGGAACAACCCCGCGGCGACGCCGCGAGAAATGACCACGCCCAACGCGAAGATCTTCCAACCCGACGCGTGAGCGAGGGAACTCCGCCGGAAGATCCCTCACGTGTGCGTTTTGAAGCATTCCGCAGGCTGACGCCTGCGGCTACATGCTGTCGCCGCTTCGCGGCTGAAGAGAAAACGGAACTCGCAGCGTGACCGCGGAAAACGCCCAACTTCAAAACTCACGCGTTGGGCTTTCATTCAAGGGGCGGCTTCCGCGCGTTGCTTTAGCAGTTTGTTGATTGCGTCGAACTTGTAGTTGTAGTGCTTCTTGTCCATGGTCCCCACGTACTGGAGCTGGGGAAGCTCCAGCAGCGGCGAGAGATCGCCGTCTTCCACGGTGGTTTCCACGAACGAGAAGGAGTCCAGGCGGTCCATTCCCTGGCTCCACTTCAAGTCGGGCATGGGGGCGCAGGACGAGAGCCTGAGCCTTCGCAGCCACGGCAGGGCGGCAAGGGGCTGATAGGAGGCGATGGCTTTCGCTTTCTCGATGCCTAGTTCCCGAAGCTGCAAGGAACCCGACGCCAGCGCGTCCAGCGATTCCAACTTGGGCGCATAAGCGATCTCCAGGTACCGTAGGTCCTCCAGCGTTTCCACGCCCGCCAACGAGGTCACGCTGGTTTGCGTCAATTCCAGCCACTCCAACCGCGTGGCGCCGGCCAGGTCGCTCAGGTCTTGCGACTTGGGTTTGAATTGCCACGCCCGCAGTTTCCGCAACTCGTGGGCGCGATGAACTTGGATATTGTCGCCATGCCAATCGCCGACGAACACTTCCAGGTGAGGGAACCAAGAAAAGTCGATTCCCGCGCCGGGTGTTTCCAAACGCAGGCCGCGCAGGTTGGACAACTCTTCCAACGGCCGCGGGTTGACGCGCTTCTGGTCCACAACTTCCAAATACCGCAGGCTGGGAAAGTCGGCCAGGAAGGTCAAGTCCGCAACGCCCGAAACGTGCAGCCCGCTGAACTGGCTGCCGCCCTGGGCGAACGCCTCCAGCGCTTGCGCCTGGTTCCGCGGAGTCACGTGGACCAGGAACTCGCAATACACCGCACGATACGCCCTCTGGGTGAGGAAAGACGGGTAAACTTCGGCGCCGTTCCAAAGAAACGTTTTCATGTGAGAAGGTTGTAACGTATGGTGAATCAAATCGCAATCGAATCGCTCTCCCGCGCGGTGGAAGCCCGACGCGTGAGCGAGGAAGCGGTTTCGAAGGTGGTTTTCCCTTGCTAACACGTCGCGTTTCCAGACCTGCGTCGTCTGATGCAAAAAGCTGGCTCGCACGGGTTCTTCGTTTCCAAGCGACAACCTGCGCGTGCGTGGAAGGCTAAAATGGAGGCTACGCCCAATCAGTCGGCACGCGCTAGCGTCCGATTCTATTGGGAAACGTTGGGCTAGCGCCCGATGTCGATTCCATCAGGAAGTTGACGCCCTCGCTTGCCACGGAACCAACCCTTGGCTGACGCCGGCATGAGGAATCGCACGATGTCCGAACTGCTTTGGCGTCCCGACCCCGAGCGCATGGCGCGGGCGAACTTGACGCGGTTCATCGAGCACGTACAACGGCAAGACCGGCCCGAGGTGGTCGATTTTCCGACGCTCTATCATTGGTCCATCGACCGGCCGCAAGAGTTCTGGCCGGCGGTGTGGGAGTTTTGCGGCATCGTCGCCAGCCGCCGGTGGAACACGGTGGTCGAAGATATCGACCAGATGCCCGGCGCGCGCTGGTTCTCGGGGGCGCGGCTGAACTTCGCCGAGAATCTCTTGCGGCGTGGCGACGACCACGAGGCGCTGGTGTTCTGGAACGAACAGCGACGCCAGCGCTCGCTTACCTCTGCGGAATTGCGTCGGCAAGTCGCCCAAGTCGCCGCGGCGCTGCGGGAGGCGGGCGTCACGGCGGGAGATCGGGTGGCCGGCTTCCTGCCGAACCTGCCCGAAGCGGTCATCGCCATGCTAGGCGCCGCCAGCCTGGGCGCGGTCTGGTCGTCCACCTCGCCCGACTTCGGGTTGCAAGGCGCCTTGGATCGCTTTGGGCAGATCGAACCGAAGGTCCTCTTCGCCGCTGATGGCTACTTCTATAACGGCAAAACCTTTGACTCTTTGGAACGCGTGAAGCAGATCGCCGAGCGGCTTCCTTCGCTCACCAGGACGGTCATCGTTGGCTACACGCGGCCCGATCCGCCGTTGGAGGGAATTCCGCATGCGGTCTCATTCGATGAGTTTCTTGGCGCATCGGATCAACCGGAACTCGTCTTCGAGCAACTGCCCTTCGATCATCCGTTGTATATCCTCTACTCGTCGGGCACCACGGGCGTTCCCAAGTGCATCGTTCACGGCGCGGGCGGGACCTTGATTCAGCATCTCAAGGAGTTGGTGCTGCACACGGACCTGAAGCCCGATGACCGCATCTTCTACTTCACCACTTGCGGCTGGATGATGTGGAATTGGCTGGTCAGCAGTCTGGTCGTGGGAGCGACGGTGGTGCTGTACGACGGCTCGCCGTTCTTCCCCAACGTGCGGCGACTGTGGGACCTGGCCGAAGAGGAGCGCGTCACCGTGTTCGGCGTCAGCGCCAAGTATTTGGTGGCGATCGAGAAAGCCGGGCTGGCGCCCCAGCAAACCCATGATCTAGCGGCCCTACGGACGATCCTGTCCACCGGCTCTCCGCTGGCGCCGGGAAGCTTCGATTATGTGTATGCGCACATCAAGGCTGACGTGCAGTTGGCGTCGATCTCTGGCGGGACCGACATCGTCTCTTGCTTCGCTTTGGGCAACCCGCTCGGACCGGTCTACCGCGGCGAGTTGCAGGCCCGCGGCCTGGGGATGAAGGTTGAAGTGTGGAGCGACGCCGGCCAGCCGGTCGTTGGTCAAAAGGGCGAGTTGGTTTGCACGGCGCCTTTCCCCTCGATGCCCATTTACTTCTGGAATGATCCCGACGGCCGCAAGTACCGTGGCGCCTACTTTGAGCACTTCCCCGGCGTGTGGCGTCATGGCGACTACGTCGAGTTAACCGCCCACGGCGGCATGGTGATCCATGGCCGATCCGACGCCACGCTCAATCCCGGCGGGGTGCGGATCGGGGCCGGCGAAATCTACCGCGTAGTCGAACAGTTCCCCGAGGTGCTGGAAAGCCTTGTGGCGGGGCAGGACTGGGAAGGAGATCAACGCATCGTCCTGTTCGTCAAACTTCGCCCCGGCTGCGAACTGACGGACCAGCACAAAGACGAAATCCGCCGCCGCATTCGCGAGGAGGCCACACCGCGGCATGTTCCTTCCAAGATCATCCCTGTAGCCGACATTCCCCGCACCCTCAGCGGCAAAATTGTCGAACTGGCCGTCCGCGACGTGATCCACGGCCGCGAAGTCAAGAACCGCGACGCCCTGGCGAACCCCGAAGCGCTGGACCTGTTCCAGAACTTGCCGGAGCTGCGCGAGAAACCATAACGCGGGAATTTCCCTAAAGCGCAAGAAACATGCACCACGCCCAAATCCGCGAACACTTCGGCTTCACGCCGCCGGACGACTTTCACCTCTTCTGGGAATTCGCCAAGTCCCATCAGCCGGGCGCGCCGCAGGACGCGTTTAATTCCCTGGTCGGCATTTCCTTGGTTGGTCCCTTTGATGTATTAGCCGGTCGCTTCGACAAAGAAACGCCCCGATATGACCCAGCGTTGCATTGGCGTTACTTCGGGGATCCCCCGGAGTTCGTAACCATTCTTACGGGCGGAACAGACGGGTTGCATTGGGGTTATGTCATCAAAGAACCGAACTCGGCCCCGATCGGCATTGCGGGGTACTACGCGTATGACGATGTCACGTTGTTTCAAGCTTCGCCCAGTCCATGGGGCGTCCTCCGTTCCGAACTGGAATCGACCCTGCAACAGGTTCGAGAAGACACCGAGTACGATCCTGAACTCGCAAACGATGAGGACACGCAAACGCAGGTGAAGCTCTGCCGGCAACTCCTCGATCAGATCGCTTCGTTCTGCTCCAAGCATCGGGTGCGGATTTCCGATTCCGCACCTCGGGCCTTCATCGAGCATTGTAACCCGCCATCGCCTTTTCCCTTTCCTGAAATTGAAGACTTTCCCAAGTTACCAGCCTTAGTTGAGAACGGCATTCGCCAGTTGGTCGCCAGCGGCGCCAGTGAACGAGATGCTCAATTACAGTTTGGCCGCTTTCTCTGGCATTGGCATCACGATGGAAACCCGCTAATCGAGCAATGCGCCTTTTCGCTTTTGGATAGCGCATACGCGACTCAAGACAACGCATTTTTGCAGCGCGTACTCCGCCAACATCGCGATCATCGCCATCGGCCCAGCCTTGACGTATTTGATGACTAACGCCACTGGCTGGCGATGTTCATGGCCTGGGTGGAGCGACGCGCATACAATTTCTCACGGAGTCGAGGCCGCCTTTCTTCCAACGCTCGATTCAGCCGTGAAACCCGCTTTTATCCAACGTGGCTTCCTTCCCGCGAAAGATCCAGCCCGGACCTTTCCGCCGGACTCGGAGTTGGCGGTCTTGGATGAACTGGGGCGCGACCTGCCAAGCCTGCTCTATAACGACGATTGCCGGCGTTATCTGCGCGAAGCCAAGATTCCTCCCTGGCCCGAGGATCGGGTTCGGGCCGAATCGCTGCCGCTGCTACGGCTGTATTATGTGCGGCTGGGCTTTCTGGCGTCGGCGTATATCAACCAGGTGTCGCAGCCGCGGGCGACTGTGCTGCCGGGAAATCTTGCCGTGCCGCTGTGCCGCGTCTGTCGGTTGTTGCAGCGGCCGCCGATCCTCAGTTACGACGGCTACGCCCTGTACAACTGGAAGCGTTTTGATCCCGCCGGCCCGATCGCGCTGGGGAACATCGACACCTTCCAGAACTTCGTTCACCTGTACGACGAACATTGGTTCATCCTGGTGCACGTGGAGATCGAGGCGATCGCGGCCGAAATCCTCGCGGCCATCGCTCGCACGTGGAGCGCCTTGGAAGCGAACCCGCCCCAGGATGACGAGATCAACCTGGCCCTGGCCGACATCGCCGCGGCCGTGTGGCGGCAGGTGGGCGTGCTGCGGCGCATCCCCGAGCACATGGACCCGGCGCTCTACTACAAGACGTTCCGGCCGTACATCCGCTTCTTTGAAAACGTGGTGTACGAGGGGGTGGACCAAAGCCCCATGAACTTCCGCGGCGAGACCGGCGCCCAAAGCAGCATCCTGCCCACGCTCACCGCCTTCCTGAAGATCAAGCACCAAAAGTCGATCCTGACGGAACACCTGGACGACCTGCGCCGCTTCATGCCTGCCGAGCATCGCCGGTTGATTGAAGACGTACAAGCGATGCCCTCGATCCGTAGCCACGCCGACAAAGCCGCCTACAACGACGTGCTGGAAGCGGTAGCCACATTCCGCGAGACGCACTTTGGCTGGGCGCAGGAGTACATCAACCGCTGGGTGGACGATCCACGCGGCACCGGCGGCACGCCCTACATGCAATGGCTGAAGCAACTCACCGACGAGACGCGAGCCCACAAAATCGCATGAAGACCATCATCGAACCGTTCCGCATCAAGATGGTCGAGCCGATCCGGCTGACCACTCGCGAAGAACGCGAGGTAATCCTCCGCCGGGCGCATTTCAACGTCTTCCAAATACCCGCCGCCGACGTAATTATTGATCTCCTGACCGACAGCGGCACGGCCGCCATGAGCAGCGAGCAGTGGGCCGGGATGCTCCGCGGCGATGAGTCCTACGCCGGTGCAAGAAGCTGGTACCGCTTTGAAAGCGTGCTGCGCGAGCTGACGGGCATGCCACACATCTTGCCCACGCACCAAGGCCGCGCCAGCGAGCGCATTCTGTTCGAGTTGGTGGGCGGTCCCGACAAGATCATTCCCGGCAATACGCACTTCGACACCACGCGGGCCAACATCGAGCACTCCGGCGCGCGGGCCGTCGATCTGGTGATCGACGAGGGCCGCCAGCCTTCCAGCCGCCATCCCTTCAAAGGCAATCTGGATATTGAGAAGCTCGGCGCGCTGATCGCCCGCGAGGGCGCCGAGCGCATCCCGCTGTGCATTGTGACCGTCACCAACAACAGCAACGGCGGCCAGCCGGTCAGCCTGGCCAACTTGCGCGCGGTGCGCGACGTATGCCATCGGCACGGGATTCCGCTGTACTTGGACGCAGCCCGGTTCGCGGAGAACGCCTACCTCATCAAGTTACACGAGCCAGGGCAGCAGCAGCGCACCGCCCGCCAGATCGCCCGCGAAATGTTCGACCTGGCCGACGGCGCCATGATTAGCGCCAAAAAGGACGGGCTGGTGAACATTGGCGGCGTGCTCTTGATGCGCGACGACGACCTGGCCCACCGTGCCGACAACTTGCTGATTCTGACCGAAGGCTTTGTCACCTACGGCGGGCTGGCGGGCCGCGACTTGGAGGCCATGGCGCAGGGTTTTCAGGAAGTGCTGGACGAGGACTATCTCAAGTATCGGATTGCCAGCGTCAAGTACCTGGGAGACCATCTGACCGAGGCGGGCGTGGCCATCGTTCAGCCGCCCGGCGGGCACGCCATCTACTTGGACGCCGCGGCCTTTTGTCCGCACGTTCCGCCTTCGCAGTTTCCTGGCCAGGCGGTGGTGTGCGCGCTCTTCCGCGAGGCGGGCATCCGCGCCGTGGAGATCGGCAGCGTGATGTTCGGGCACGTCGATCCCGATACGGGCGAACACACGCCTGCCCCGATGGAGCTAGTGCGCCTGGCCATTCCCCGCCGCGTCTACACGCAAAGCCACATCGACTACGTGATCGAGGCCACCGTCAACGTCTTCCAGCGTCGCGAAACCCTGCGCGGCCTCCAGATCATCGAAGCGCCCCCCGCCTTGCGACACTTCACCGCCAAGTTTGACGAGCTGTAAGCGTTGACGAAATTCCTACGCGACGCTTCTCGTGGCGCCTTGGCTCCCAGGCTAGAGCGAGTTTCAGGCAGGTGTGAAGGGTTTTAACGTGGCGCACTCGCGGAGCGAAGGGCGCCACATTGAAGAGCCCATCACCCCCTCATGCAAGATGCTCTCAGGCCGCAAGTGCGGAATGCTCTATGTGAGGATTCCTTCAACTACCTGGCCATGAACGTCGGTCAGGCGGTAGTCGCGGCCTTGGAAGCGGAAGGTGAGGCGGGTGTGGTCGAAGCCCAGCAGGTGCAGCAGCGTGGCGTTAAGGTCGTGGACGTGGATCGGGTCGGTCGCCACGTTAAAGCCCAACTCGTCCGTTTCGCCGTGAACGTGGCCCTGCTTGATGCCGCCGCCAGCCAGCCACATGCAGTAAGAGCGGTTGTGGTGGTCGCGGCCGTCGTTGCCGCCTTGCACCATCGGCGTGCGGCCGAACTCGCCGCCCCAAATCACCAGCGTATCGTCGAGCAAGCCACGCTGCTTGAGGTCTTTCACGAGCGCGGCGCTAGCGCGGTCGGTATCTTCGGCGTTCTTCTTGACGCCCGCGGTCAAGTTGCCGTGCTGGTCCCAGACCTCGTGGAATAACTGCACGAACCGCACGCCGCGTTCGATCAGCCGGCGGGCCAACAGGCAGTTCCGCGCATAGCTGACTTCCTTGGGGTCTTTGACGCCATACAGGTCCAGCACTTGCTTCGGCTCGCTGGCCAGGTCCATCAGTTCGGGGGCGCTCGTTTGGAGCCGGTAGGCCATTTCGTAGCTTTGAATGCGCGCGGCGATTTCGGGATCACCCACCGCCTGGAGCGCCTGCTCGTTAAGGCGGTTCAAGGTGTCGAGCGACGCCCGTTGCGTCTCCGCGTCGATGCCTGCCGGGTTAGAGAGATACAACACGGGGTCGCCCGCGCCGCGAAAGGGGATGCCGCCATACGCGGTTGGCAGAAAGCCGCAGCCATAGTTGCTGGCGCCGCCGCTGGTGCCCTTCGCGCTAGTGAGGACCACAAACCCAGGCAGGTCGGCCGACTCGCTCCCCAGCCCGTAGAGCGTCCAGGCGCCGAAGCTCGGCCGGCCGAACTGCTGCGAACCGGTGTTCATCAAAATTTGCGCGGGAGCATGATTGACCGCATCGGTTTGCAGCGAACGTACAAGGCAGATTTCGTCGGCAATTTCCGCGGTGTGCGGCAGCAGCTCGCTTAGCTCCATGCCGCATTGCCCGTGACGGGCGAACTTGTACTTCGGCCCTAGAAGAGCCGAGTTGGGGTTGATGAACGCCGCGCGGTATCCCTTGAGCAGTTCGGCGGGCGGCAATTGCCCGTCGCGTTTGGCTAATTCCGGCTTGTGGTCGAACAGCTCAAGCTGGCTGGGAGCGCCCGCCTGAAACATATAGACCACCCGCTTGGCCTTGGCCGGGAAGTGCGATGGCCGCGGCGCCAGCGGCTTGGCGGGCGCGGGAGGCGCGTCTCCCTCGGCGGCCAAGAGGCTGCTGGCCGCGATCCCCGCCAGCCCCAGGCCGCATTCACGCAAAAACCAGCGGCGCTGGAGGAACGTGGCGCGGGCGTGTTGAAGTTGTTGTTGCAGGTTCATGGCGGAGCCTAGTTCTTCGAAATGGTTTCGTCCAGGTTGAGGAGCACGCGCGCAACAATGGTCCAGGCGGCGGCGTCCTCGGGCGTGGCGTGGGGCGGAAGCTCGGGCTGTTTCGCGGGATCGCCGGTGGCGATCTCGCAAGCGTTCAGTCCTCCTTCGGCCAGCTTCTCGCGGCGGGATTGCAGCAGCGAGAGCACTTCCTGGCGTTCGGCCGGCGTCGGCTTGCGGGCGACGCACAGCAGAAAGGCATGGTCGGCCCGCTGGGCGTCGTCGGCGCCGCCTTCGCGCAAGACGCGCAGCGCCAGGGCTCGGGCGGCCTCGACGAAGATCGGTTCATTCAGCCCCGCAAGCGCCGCCAGCGGCGTGTTGGAGCGCACGCGCCGGGCGCAGGCGGAATCTCCATTGGGGCCATCAAAGCTCGACATGACCGGATCGGGCATGGATCGCTTGCGAAAGCCGTACACCGTGCGGCGGTATCGCTCTGGTCCCTCGGCCGGCTTCCAGTAACTCGGATACGTGTAGTTGTAGTCCAGCACGTTCTGCGGGACCGGCGGGATGACGCTCGGGCCGCCGAGCTTGTGCGTGATCAGCCCCGAGGCGCTCAGGGCGATGTCGCGCACCGCTTCGGCGTCCGCGCGGAACCGCGGTCCGCGGGCCAGGAGCTGGTTCTTAGGATCCAACTCCAGCAGCTCCGGCGTGACGCGCGAGCTTTGCTGATACGTGGCGCTGGTGAGGATCGTGCGAACGAGGTGCTTCTGGCTCCAGCCGTGCTCCATGAAATCGACCGCCAGCCAATCGAGCAGCGCGAGGTATTCGGGAACCGGCGCACGGGTTCCGAAATCCTCCGAGGTTTCCACCAAACCTTCGCCAAAGATCGCCTGCCAGACCCGATTGACGGCCACGCGCGCCGTCAGCGGCGATTTCTCGTCGGCTAACCAGCGTGCGAACCGCAAGCGATCGGGTTCCCCATCGTGCCCCAGTGGATGAAACGCAGCAGGAACGTGCGGCGCCACGGCGTCGAGCGGCTTGTCCCATTCGCCGCGCTCCAAGAGGTGCGTCGAGCGGCGGTTGTCCGGCGCGCGCTCCTCCAGGTGCAGTACCGAGGTCAGCGCCTGCGGGTACTGCTTCCACAACGCTTCGATCTCGTCGTTGATCGGCTGGCAGTCCGCCTGACTCGTTCGCCAAGCTGTAAAGAGCGCCGTCTGTTGTTCGGGCGTGCGCTCCGCGCGCGGCGCCTTGAGCGCCAGCGCCGCCTCGTAGGCTACGGGCAGGGCGGCGGGTGCGGGCGCCTTGGTGACACTGAGGCGGCAGCAGCCTAGCATGTCGTTCATGCGAAGGGCGATCTTGAGCTGCGTCCCTTCGGGCAGATCAAGCGGTTTCTCAAATTGAACCACCGCCACCGACGGTTGATTGCGCCGGCCCACGCCGCGATCGGCGCGCCACCAGGTATCGTCCGTTCCGTCGATCAAATACGCCACGGGGCCGCTCGCTTTCTTGCCGTCGTTATGCTTTTGCTCCGGCTCCGCGAAGTCGGCGGTGGCGTTCACCAACTTTTGCTTCTCCCAATTCTTGGCGCCGGGCGGACGTACAAAGGCTTCCATTTCCAACACGCCCCATGTGCCCGTCTTGCTGCGGCCAGGGCCGAGATGGGGCAGGTCGCCGTGTGTCAGCGCTTCCAAGCGCAGGCCCGTAACCCCCGCCAGGTCAGGCGCGGCGATCATGAACACGTCGGCGCTGGTGTGGCCGAGCATCAGCAACGATTGGTCCGGCTCCTGCGTGGGATGGTTCAATCCGCTGATGCTGCCCAACTCCACCGCCTCCAACGGCGTCCAGTCCACTTGCCGTTGCTGAAGGTCGTTCTCCCAACTCTCCAACTCCTGCACCCATTGGGGACGTTGCTGGCGGATTCGTTCTTCCGCGGCGGCGATCGCCTGGCGAACCTCGTCGATCTTCGCCTGCTGGTCCTCGGTATAAACCCATGACCGCGCCTCGTACGAGTTATTGAGGAACGCGAACATTCCGTAGTATTCGTCGTGCGAGAGCGGATCGAACTTGTGCGAGTGACACTGGGCGCACTGGGTGCTCAATCCCAAGACCGCCTTGCCGAGGCAATCCATGCGGTCGAACATCTCGATCATGCGGAACTGCTCGGGCACGATCGCGCCTTCCTCGTTAATCATGCTGTTCCGCAAGAAGCCGGTGGCGATCACCTGGTCCTGCGTCCGATTCGGGAGTAGATCTCCGGCAATCTGCTCCACCAGGAACTGGTTGTAGGGCATATCCTGGTTCAGGGCGGCGATGACCCAGTCTCGCCAGATCCATTGCTCGCGCTGCAAGTCTTTCTCGTAGCCATTGGTGTCGGAATAGCGGGCCACGTCCAGCCAATGCCGCGCCCATTTCTCGCCGTAGCGCTGGCTCTCCAGCAGCGTTTCCAACGTGGTGGCGAATCCGTTCGCTTCAAACGCTTCCAACTCGGCGGGCGACGGGGGAAGCCCAATCACGTCGAGGTATAGTCGCCGACACAACGCGGCGGAGCTTGCGGGCGGCGACGGTTGAATCTGCCGCGCTTGGAGCTTGGCCGCCACCAAGGCGTCGACCGGGTGCGCCGGGCCAGACGGCGGCAGCGAAACCTTCCGCGGCGACGCGAACGCCCAATGCGCGTGGTACTCGGCGCCTTCAACTATCCACTGCCGAAGGGTGGCGATCTGCTCGGCCGAAAGCGGCTTCTTTTCTTCCTCGGGGGGCATGATTTCGCCGGCGTCGTGCGAAGAAATGCGGCGAATCAACTCACTCTCGTCCGGCTTTCCCGGCACGATCGCGGCCGCGCCGGTGTCGCCCCCGCGCAGCGGGTCTTCGCGCACGTCGAGCCGCAAGCCGCCTTGGCGCGACTTGGCGTCGGCGCCGTGACAGTGCGTGCAATGCTCGGCCAGAATGGGCTGCACGTCGCGCTGGAAGTCAACCTCCGCAGCGTCCGCAAGCGCCGAGCCTGACAACAAAAACCCAATCGCTAACAGCGAAAGAACGCGTGCGGCGCGAAAGCAATTAGCATACATCGCGGCGGGTCCCGCCAGCGGCGGGCGTGCAAGGGGAGGAGAGATCGGAGATGGGCGCCGGATGGGGCGCATCCGACTGGTTAGCTTACCCTCCCTCCAAGGACTTCGCCACCCAACAAGCGAACGTGGGCCGCAAAGGATCCTGGCGAGCGGAGGGCATGAGCGCCGTTCCGGCCAGCGTTCAACCGCGTTGCTCCACGTCCAACGATGCTCGCATCAGCCGGCTCATGTCCCTCCTCTCATCGAAACGCGCGGCGCCCGGCGCGACAGGTCCAACGTCCAACTTGGAATTCCCACCAGCGGCGCACGACATTTTTCTTGGCAAACGCCGTGGCGACGGCAACAATACAACCTGCAACATTCGGGGATTGCGTCTCTGTCAAAGTGGGGGCCTGGAGGTCTTCTGTATGCTTAAGAACCGTTTCATTCAGCGCTGGGGAGGCGGAGCAATTGAGCGGTGGGGCATTGGCGCCATTGCCGCTTTTCAACTCTGGCAGTTATCCGAACACAAAGACGCGGACGTGGTGCGGCTGATTCGCCGCATCCGCCGGGAACGGAAGTCGCTCCAGAGCGCCTTCGAGGCGTTCTACGTCTATTCGCTGGCCAAGACCCAAAGTCGCCTTCCCGGCGAGCTGGCCGAGGTGGGTGTCTTTGAAGGCGCCACGGCCCGGCTCATTTGCGAAGCGAAAGGAGATCGAGCGCTGCACCTGTTCGACACGTTTTGCGGGCTACCGCCCGACTCGGACAAAGACCTCGGCATTCACCGCATCCATCAATATGCGTGCGACCGCCGGTCGGTCGAAACCTACCTGGCCGGTTACGACCGCATTTGCTTCCATGAGGGGCGCTTCCCCGAATCCACCCTGGACCTGCCGGAGCAAACGTACTCGTTCGTCCATTTGGACGTGGACCTTTACGAGAGCACAAAAGCCGCGCTGGAGTATTTTTACCCACGCATGACGCCGGGCGGCGCGATCGTGTCGCACGATTACTCGATGCTGGCGGGCGTGCAGCAGGCCGTCGATGAGTTCTTCGCCCATAAGCCGGAACGACCCATCGAGCAGCCAACCACCCAATGCGTCATCTTCAAGCAGTAGCCACGGCGGCAAGAACGTCGCCATCGCTTGAGTTTGCTCGATCATCGATCATAATCATCGCTCGGGAACCTTACTTGCACGCGGGAGAGAACGATGATCCGTGCTTTGATGTTGTTGGCGTGTGCGTCGCTCACTTTCCACGCCGCCGCCGAGGAGCCACAGCCAGCTCCTCCGGAGTCGGCCAATATGCAACGCATCTTCAATGGAAAGGACCTGACGGGGTGGGACGGCGACCCGCGGCTGTGGTCGGTCAAGGACGGCGTGATTCACGGCGAGACAACCCCGGAGAACCCCGCTCAGGGCAACACGTTTCTCATTTGGAAAGGCGGACGGACGAAAGATTTTGAGTTGCGTCTCTCGTTCCGTTGTAACGCCGCGAACAACTCCGGCATTCAGTATCGTTCCAAGCACATTGCCGAGGGGAACCCCCGGAACGCCTGGGTAGTGCGCGGCTATCAGCATGAGCTACGCAACGAGCAAAACTTGCCCAACGTGGCCGGGTTCATTTACGACGAAGGTGGACGGCGAGGGCGGATTTGCCTCGTCGGGGAAAAAGCCGTCTGGGAGGGCGGCAAGAAAAACGTGACCGGAACGCTAATCGACGCGGCCGGGTTCAAAGAGCTATTCAAGCTCGACGACTGGAACGACGTGGTGATCGTCGCCAAGGGGAATCACATTCAGCACTATCTCAACAACCACCTGATCTTGGACTTCACCGACCGCGACCCCGAACTTGCGCTGCGCGAGGGAATTCTCGCGTTGCAGCTTCATGCCGGCAAGCCGATGTGGGCGGAATTCAAAGACATCCGCATCAAGGAAATCGAGTAGGCCGGCCAACGGACGCCAGCGTTAGAACGTTTTCCAGACAGGCGTGACGGCTTCTCCAGTGTGGTGTACTCGCGGAGCGAAGGCGCCACATTAGAATCCGTCAGAATTGCCCGAAATCTGTTCAAGCCCCTTTGTAGCCTGGGCGGCGTGGCTATTCCCGGCTGCGCACTTCGCGTGCCAAAGGGCGGCTGACGAGCATCTTCAACTTCGATTTCTTTCCCACCAACTTGCCCGCGAGGACGTCTTCCTCCGTGAATTTCGCCAACAGGATTTCGCCATCGGTCGCACGATTGCGGTCATACGAGATGTAGATCGTCCCCTCGGGCGCTTGAAAGCCGTCGGGATAAGAAATGCCCTTCCGCTCGTCGAGCAGCAGCCCCCCTTTCCAGGACTTCCCCTCGTCATCGGAAACCCAGGCGGTAAGTTGGCTACGCCCTTCGTGGGCGTCAATGGTGGCCCCGTGCTTGAGCAGCAGGATGCGGCCCGAGGCAAGGCGTCGAACGTGGAACCGCGCCACGGGATGTTTGATGGCCGAAGAAACCGGCTCAGTCCACGTTTTTCCGCCGTCGGATGACGTGCTTTCCATGATGCCTTTGGCGGTGCGAGCCAGCATCCACAACGTACCATCCTTGCGCTCGACGACCATATGCTCGTGCCATTCGGGATGGGGAAACCGCACGCAACCGCGGCGCTCCCAGGTCTTTCCCTGATCGGCCGATACGAAAACATTCGCGCCGCGCAGAGGATCCAACTCTCGGAAGCAGCCTTTGAACTGCCCAAAGCCTTCGCGTTGATCCAGCGAGATCGGAAGCATCCATTCGCCGGTCGAAAGCACGGTCGGCTTGTTCAGCGTGACCCCGTGCCACACGCGTCGCGGCTCGGACCAGATCGGCTCGGGCGCATCGGGGTTGTTGCAAACCGCGACCCACACGCCGGCGCGGCCGTCGAACATGTCCATGGATTGGTCGAAAATCAGCCACAACCGGCCAAGCGGGTCGGTCCACACGTTGCCCACCAGCACGCTGCGTTCGGCTGGCAGGCTCTTGTCGTGCGCATCGACCACCAGCCGTGGCGATGACCACGACTCTCCATCGTCGTCGCTGGTCGCCAGCACAAAGAAGGCCTTGGGGCTGTCGCCGCCCGCGACCCAGCAAGCCCATAGCCGACCGCCGGGCGTCCGCGCAACCCCGATGGTCATGCCGTAATCCAGCTTGTCGTAACCATACTCCGGCAGCGGCGAGGTATTCAGCTTAGGCGGAACAAGCGCCAGGTCTGCGATTTTTTCCATGGCCGCGATCCGCTCGGAGCGCGGCGCCGGCTCTTCGGCCATTAGTTGCCCGACAGCCAGGAACGACGCAACCAGCCAGGCGAGGATTCTCATGCGGGGGCGGCTCCAGTACGTCTTTGGCTCCAGAATGCGACCATAATAGAAACGAAAAGGCCCGCAGTCCACCGTAAGCAAAAGCCTTTCCTCGCCCACGGAAAGGGTTCCAGGTTGGCGAAGTCTTCGGGTTGGCCGAACTACTCTTGAAGTCGCTCAAGGCGCAAGTCGCCGCGGCGCCGACGCAATTCCCGGCGACGCACGGTTTCCCCCCGGAGATTCAGGCACGCGGCCTGTCCCCGACCGAACGCTAAAAATCTACAACTCAAGTAGATTCCCAAGACGCGTGCTTTTGCCGCTCTGGTCAGTAGCCGCAAGTGCAAGCCTGATAGAAGGTTGCACTCCGCAGGATCGTAAAGTAGGGTGGTAAGAAGGCAAGCCAAGTAGGCGCTTATCAACGGTGGCTCCGCACGAAAGCGGTCGCTCGCCGTCTGCCGAAACCAGAAGCGAAAGCATGGGCAACTCAACGACGGGAATCGCAAAAACACATACCAAGGAAAAGCAATTTAACCTGCTTTTGGAGGGCGCCCGCTGTGGGTCGGGCGAGGATCTAGGGCGGCTGTTAAACTTGTTCCGCAATTACCTGATGGTGATGGCCGAGGCGAAACTTGACTCGGCCGTGCGCCCGAAAGTGGGCGCCTCGGACCTGGTGCAGGAGACGCTCTTGGAGGCCCAGAAGGACTTTGGCCGGTTCCGTGGGAAGACCACGGAGGAGCTGCGGGGCTGGCTCAAGCAAATCCTGCTCAACAACCTTTTGAACCAGTACCGCGCCTGGCGCCAAACCCAGAAGCGCGACCTCGGCCGCGAAGTTTTCTTGACACAAGCGGGCTTGCACGAATCCCACGTCGCGACAGCTAGCGGGGCAAGCCCCAGCGAGATTGTCTCGGCTCGGGAAGAGCAGGACCGCTTGCACGCCGCCCTCGATCGCTTGCCGGAACATTACCGCGACGTGATCGTCTTGCGGCACCGTGAGGGTTGCTCGTTCGAGGAAATTGGGCGGCGGATGAACCGTACGAGCGACGCGGCGCGGATGTTATGGTATCGGGCCTTTGAGCGATTGGGTTCAGAATTGCAGGCGTCGTAGCGGACTCTGCAAGTCCACACGAGGTTACGAGGAGCAATGGATCCCAAGGAAGATCGCCTGGCCGATGACTTCTTGAGCGCCTGGATCGACGCCCAAGCTCTCCGCGCGACGAACCAAGATCCCTCCCAAACGACGCCGCCCGAACTCTTGGACGAGGCGGCGCTCTCGGCGATGTTTGAACGAACCGCACGCTGCGCCAAGGCGATCCATGCGGTTTGGCCCGGCAAGGCGGATGCGTTCGTCGCCGACGACGACCCTTATGCGACCCGCGAGTGGAGCGGAATCGACGTAGTGCCCCCCCTGGCGCCACCCAGGATCCAGCAGTTCGGGCGTTTCCAGATCGAACGACTCTTGGGCCGCGGCGGCATGGGGGCAGTGTTTCTCGCTTTTGATCCGCACCTGAGCCGGCGCGTCGCGCTGAAGATTCCGCACCCCGGCAGTCTGGTGGATGGAGAAATCCGGGAACGGTTTCTCCGCGAAGCCCGGGCAGCCGGAGGCTTGCGGCACGCCGGCATTGTACCCGTCTTCGAGAGCGGGCGCGAAGGCGATGTATGTTACCTGGTATCGGAGTTCTGCGACGGTCCCAACCTGGCCGAATGGCTCCACCGCCGTAACCAGCCGGTCCCGGTGCGAATGGCCGCGGCGATCGTCGCCCGCCTGGCCGGCGCGGTGCAGCACGCGCACGATCGCGGAATTCTGCATCGCGATTTGAAGCCCGCCAACGTGCTCTTGGATCACGTCGGCGACACGACCATGAGCGATGCGCCTGGCGGGCGCCATTCAGCCATCGACGAGCCGTTGCCATTTACGCCCCGAATAACTGACTTCGGTTTAGCGCAACTTGCCGACGATGAACAGACGCTCACCCGCACTGGGGCGGCGATCGGAACCGCAGCCTACATGGCGCCCGAGCAGGCCGCCGGCCGGCGCGATGCGATTGGGCCGCACACCGACGTATTCGCGCTGGGCGCCATTCTTTACGAAATGCTTAGCGGCGAGCCGCCCTTTGGAAAAGAGAGCGCGGCGGCGATCCTGGCGGCGTTGCGGCAGTTCGATCCGACCCCGCTGGTGCGGCAGCGGCGCGAAGTTCCCCGCGACCTGGACGCGATTTGTCTGAAGTGCCTGGAGAAACGGCCGCAACGGCGTTATCAATCTGCGGCGGAGCTGCGTTCCGACCTGGCGAGATTCCTGCGCGGCGAGCCAACGTTGGCCCGTCCCGTGTCGGCGCCCGAACGCTGGTTGCGCTGGGCGCGCCGGTCTCCTTCGGCGGCGGCGCTGATCGCGCTTTCCACGGCGACGCTAATCTGCCTCTTCATAGGGCTGGCGTGGCATTCCCACCGCTTGGCCGACGCGTTGACGTTGGCCCAAGAAGCGCGGCATTACGCCGAAATCGAGCGCAGCCGCGCAGAACAAGCGGCGGAACAGGCCACAGCCCAACGCCGGCGCGCCGAAATGGGCGAGCTACGCGCCCGGCAATTGCTCTACGCGGCCGACATGGCGCGGGCGCTGCAAGCGTGGCGCATGAAGGAGCATCTTGCCGTGCTGGAAATCCTTCCTCAGCATGTTCCAGCCTCCGACGAGCACGATCTGCGGGGGTTCGAGTGGCGGTTTCTGGAAGCGTCTTGCCGCCCCACGCCCGAAAAGGAGTTCCGGCATGGCGCCGCAATTCGACACTGCGCCGCCACGCCCGACGGCAATCGGCTAATCACTGCTGGCGATGACGCCTGTATCCGCGTATGGGACATGGAGGCTGGCGCGCTGGACGCCGTGCTCCAGGGGCACGTGGGCGTGGTGCGCGCGGTGGCCGTTTCGCCCGATGGAGCCTGGCTCGTCTCGGGCGGCGACGACAACCTGGTTATGCTCTGGGACCTCAAGAAGCTGCGCCCGGCGCGAATTCTGGGCGCTCATGCGACGGGCGTCGAAACCGCCGCCTGGTCGCCCAATGGCCAATGGATCGCTACCGGAGCGCGGTACTCCGACGTGCGACTGTGGTCGCCCGACGAGGGGCGCGTGTTGACGATTAAGGACGACGGCCGCCATGAATCGCTGGTGTTTAGCGCCGATAGCCGCCAACTCTTTCTGCCGCAAAAGCATCAACTCGTGATGTGGGACCTCGTGCAGCGAAAAGAGTTGCAAACACTCGACGCCATTGACCGAACGGGTCCCCGCGCCATGTGTGCGCTGGCGAACGGCTCGCTACTCGCCTGCACCGATCGGTTTGACCCGCAAATTATCCTTTTTGATCCCTCGTCCAACACGCGCGTGGCAAGTCTCCTTGGCGACTGCCAGTACAGCAACGGCTTTGCGGCGTCGCCCGATGGCCGCTACCTGGCTTCGGCAGGAACTGACGGCGCCGTGCGCTTGTTCGACGTTTCCGACTTCGATGGCGCCCGTTCCTCGGCGGCAAAGGCCGGCCGAATGAAGAAGGGCGGCGTGGAGTTGACGATTGTTGCGCACGAGAAGCAGGCGACGGCGGTCGCCTTCCTTAACGACTCATTGTTGGCGACGACAGGAGACGAGGGCGTGGCGCGAATCTGGGACGTCCATCGACTGACGGACTGGCGCCGACTCGGCCCGGTGGGGCACGTCAACCAGGTCAATCTCTCGCCCGATGGAGAGGCGTTGTGCATAGGCCGGCAAAAAGAGCCGAAGCCGCTAACGATCTCGCTGACCGACCCGCAGGGGCGTGTCGATTCCACGGTTGCGCCGCGAGCAGGAATCCTCTCGCCCAAAGGACGCTGGTTCGCCACGGCGCGCGACGCCGGCGAGATTGTGATTTGGGATCGTCAACTCCAGCAGGTTCATGGAACCTTGGATTGCGGTCCGTTGCTCCCGGACCCATCGCCAGTTCTCTCGCTCAGTTTCTCCACCTCCGACGACAACTTGGCTGTCGGTTATCAAGATGGGGCGATCCTTGTTTGGAACGTCGAGCAACAACGAATCTTGCAAAACTTCCAACTCAACGGGTCATGTCCCTGCGTGCGTTTCTCCAACGATGGGCGGCAGCTCGCCGCCGCGGACACCAGCAACGGGTTTTGGGTCTGGGAGTGGAAGTCGGGCCGCGTCGTTCGTCGCGTTGAAAGCGCCTCTTGGGGCTCGCATGCACTCGCCTGGAGTTTCGATGATCGTCTTCTGGCCATCGCCCAAGACGACGAGACCCTTGTTCTTTGGGACGCCAAAACCTGGCAGGCGCAGACCCGCTTCACTGGTCATTCGCGCAGGATCGACTGCGTGAAATTCACCCCAGACGGTCAGACGTTGCTATCGGGCGCCGCAGACGGCAGCATCCGCCTGTGGCACACGCCAACGGGCCGGCCGCTCGGCGTGCTTTACCAGAGCGAGTGGCCCGAGGAGTTCATCAACGATATCGTCGTTTCCCCTGACGGTCGATTCCTCGCCGCGGGTACGCAGCAGACGAATCAACAAGGCATCTTGGTCTCACGGGCATTCGACGACCATCACCGGAAACCCAATACGGCGCCGTAGCACAACGTAACGACTTTCCCCTTCGCCCGTATTGATGCAACTCGGAAAAGCAAGACCGAACGTTAGTTTTTGTCCACCAAGTCGTAGACCCGGACGTAATCGACGAGAAACTCGTCGGGCAGCTTGGCCTTGGTAATGTCGCCGGCCCAGGGGCCGACTTCGTCGCTGAGCAGCATGTATTGCGGCGTCTGGCAGACTCCCCCACCGCGGGTGCGCCACGTTTCCTGGCCGTCGATGTAGAAAACGTATTCGTCTTGGCTCCACCACAACCCGAAGGTATGGAAGCCTTCCATAACGCCGGGCGTGTGGACCACTTTGCCTTCGGTTTTGTGAGCGGCGCCATAACCGTCCCAGTGGAGCGTGTGCTGCACGCGCTCGTCCAGCCAGGGCTTTTCCATAATGTCGATCTCCGTGCCGTCCCGGCCTTCGTCGCCAACCTGGGTCACCCGGCGACCATGAATCCAGAAGGCCGACCAATGGCCGACTTGCTTCTGGAACTTGACCCGGGCGACGTAATACCCACACGCGCGTTCGAACTTGCCCTCGGTGGTAACGCAGCCATCGACGAACTTGTCGCCCTCCTGGTACGTGCCGATGGCCAGGTGGCCTTCGCCGTCAAGGCGAATGGCCTTGGGACTCCACCAGCCGCCCTTGCGTTTTCCTTCGGGTTCCGGGACCCACTTGGAAGTATCGAGCGTGTCGCCGTCAAATTCGTCGTTCCAGATCATCTTCCACGTCTTGCCGTCGGGCGCCGGAGGAAGCTGTTCGGCGGCGCCGCCATCTTGGCCCCAGGCCGACAGGCCGCCGAGAAAGAACGATAAGATCAGTGCGATGCCGTACTTCATGGTTTACCTCCTAGCACAATTTCAGGCGATTACCTGCGTAATGAGGGGACGGCTGGCGACGGAGCCTCAGCGACGCCCCAGCGTTTCACGGAGTCGTGCTGGGGCGTCGCTGAGGCTCCGCCGCCAGCCACCCTTGATTGATTTGAATAACGAACGACTTGAAACGGCAATCGCGAGAACTGTCCGCGGATTGGCGCCGCAAAATTGGGAACTCTTGGCCCTGTCTTCCGATGAAGTAGACGAATGGCGGGCAAGATGCCTGCCCCACGGGAGTTTTGCTCATGGCCCGTCGGGCTTGATTGTTGACGATGGCGGCGGGGGCGGTTATTGGCCGACACCATCCTTGGTTAGCTTGAACTCCTTGCTTTGCGCCGCGCCGGCGGGGTCTTTCCAGCGAATGCGGTAACGTCCCTTGAACCCGCGAAAGGCGATCTGGCCGGTAGCGTCGGCGGCCAGCGTCAGGCGGGTTTTCCACTCGTGGTTGATCAGCTTGTCGAGCGCATGGTACGACAGCTTGGGTTGCATGTCGCGCGTGAACAGCCCCGAGGTGGTCGGCTCTCCCGGGGCGCCGCAATCGTCCACCACGTTCCACCAGGTGATGCCCATGATCGGCTGGATGCTGAACCACAGTCGGTAGAGGTTGCGCGCCACGGTGGCTTGAATCTCACGCCCCCGGGCGTCGTCGCCCGGCGCGGTAATGGTGATCTCGCTGATGTGAATGGGCAGCCCCGCCCGCGCCAGCGTCTCCATCCGCTTCCACACGATCTCTGGCGATTCAATCGGCTTGCCGGCGGCAATGTCGAGGCACTGCTGCGGCTGGAACAGGTGCATTTGCGAACCCAGAACGTCGATCCGGCAGCCCTTGGCCAGCAAGTCTTTGGCCTGGTTCGCATAGTTGGCATTGTTCGCGTAATCGTTGATGTTCCGCAGCACCGGCGCGGGCAGCCGGGCGTCGGCCGTCTTAAAAGCGTGGTAGACGTAGTCGCCCGGCATCAGCCCGTAGGCGCTCTCGCAGACCGCGTCGCCCGTCTGGCTGTCGCCCTGAAAGTCCACGGAGCTTTCGTTCACCACGTCCCAACTGTCGATGCGTCCTTGGTAATGTTCCGCCAGTTCGACAATCCGCTGCTGGAAAAGCTCGCGCATCGCCTGGGTGTAGACCGGCGCCAGGGCGGCAAGCTCGCCGGGCGAAACTTTGTCTAATCCGGCTTGAACCTGTTGTTGGATTTTCGCCTTCTCTTCGGGCGGGCAGAATTGCTCGAACATCCACTCGGGATGATGCCAGCGGCGGTTGCCCCAGATCATTGGGTGGCCGTGCAGGCGAATGCCTTGGCTTTCGCAGAACTCCACCACGGGGTCGGTGGCGGGGCGTCGCCAGTGCGGCTGGCTCTTGGGGTCGGCCACCGTGTTCCAGAATTCCTCGGTGTCTTGCGGGCCTGCGGCGAAACGCAGCTTACCCGGCTCCGGCTCGAACTTCTTCCAGTAAAACGCGATGGAGGCCGAGTTGAACAGTGAGCCGTACAACTCCTTGTATTTGCGGTTCAGCTCCGGCTCGCCAAGCTGGTTGAAGTTGAAAATGTTCGCGCCGAAGATGAACTCGTGCGAGACCTGCTCGACTTCGACGACCGTTCCCGCCGGCAGGTTCAGCTTGAGGACCGCATCGGCCCGGCGATGCTGCTCAATGTCGCGATCGATGCGGGCCTGCACGTCGGGATTCCAGAGCTTCCAATAGGCGTCGCTCATGACCTCCTCGCCCCGCGCGGCGGCGCAGGTCAGGGCCAGAAGGGAAGCGGCGGTGACGAGGGTTCTCATGGCGGTGCCTTCTTGGCGAGTGAGGGAATGCAAAGGCGAAACTTTCATAACCTCTCAGGGGGAAGCGACGCGCCACAACCATTCGGCGCCCACCGGCCCGCCTTCGGGGCGTAGCGTGCGCGCGGGGCTGCTCGGCGCCAGGCGATAGTCGCCGCCGGCCGCATCCAGGAATTGCGGATCGGCAAAGCGGGAATGCGCGTCCAGCCCAGTCGTTGTCTGATACTTATCAAACGTGGCGAGCGTTTCCTTGAACCACCGGGCCGCGACTCCACGCTCGCTGAACCAGAGGTTGTAGTCCAACTCGGGCAACACCTTCCAACCGCTCGCATAGCGGCTGCCCCAGTCGGTGTAGTCGCAAAAGATGTTGTATTTGATCTCGACATTCTGGGTGGCGGCCGTGTTGGCGTAGAACATCAAGTGGCTGCCGTTGGGGTCCGGCCGCTGGTCGTGCGCCCAGCCGCCGCCGGCGTGAACGCAGGTGTTGTTCAGAAAGCGAATGTTCTTGGTCGCGGCGGTCTCGGGATGGTTCCAATACTCGAACGAGTACTCGCAGTGGTGAATCAGGTTGTTGCGGTAGGTGATGTTCACTTGCCTTGAGTCGGCGCCGCGGCCTTGGTTGGTCAGGGCGGCGTCGTAGATTTGCCAGATGCGGCACCCTTCCACCAGGTGGTCGTGGGCGGCGTTCCAGAACTCGATTCCATTGCCATAGCGCACCGGGTGGCCGTCGGGCCGCGTGTGCTGATGCCCGCCGCCGATATAGCCCACATCGCAGTTGCGAATCACCACGTGGTGCGTGTCTCCGCCGCCGAACCCATGCGCCGCGCCGTACAGGATGGCCAGCCCGTCGTAGACGATGTGGCGTTTGCCGCTTTGGTTGACCACGTGCCGGGAAAGCGCCAACTCGATGTCCCGATGCCGCGCCGCTGGGTTGTCGTCAAGGTAAAGAACCACGCGCCGTGCGGCTGCGTCGTAGTAGTACTCGTAAGGCTTCGTAAGCTCGTCGCGCGACCACTTCTTCCAGCCGCAGACCGCTCCGCCGTCGAAAATAATGTTGCCCACGTCCACGTCGAGCGGGTCGGACTGGTTCGCGCTGGCCGCGTGAATGCTCAACGGCTGGAAGTCGAACTCGGTATCGGCGGGAAGCACGCCGCCCAGGTTCACATGCAGCCGGCCTGATTCCGTGCGCTCGCCCGAGAGCACGACCTGCCAGGTTTTCCATTCCGTGCCGATTGAGTCCGCCGCGGGACCGGCGCTGGCCAGCCGTGTCCAAGGCGCCCCGGAAAGCAGAACTTGCGCTCCGGGAAAGCGAAAGGCCCGGCTGCTGCGGGCGCGGAAGGTCAGGAGCAGGTAACGTCCTTTCTCGACGTCAATTTCCGGCCCCCACAGTTGCAGATGATTGGACGCGGCGCCGCTGCTTTCCGCTTGCAGGCGGATGAAGGAGGCGCCGTCCTCGCTGGGGCTGCTAAGCTGGACGCGAGCGCCGTTCTCTTGATGATGCGTCCAGCGGCTGCCGCGCAGGTCGAGTCGTTGTTCACCGCGCTCGTATTCCAGCGGCAACGTCGCCCAGAGATTCTTCCCCACTTGCTCCCAATCTTCCGCACGGTTGCGCGGCGCCGAGCCAAGCATGCGCGGCTTAGGGCCGTCTCCATACGAAGTGTAGGTGACGGGTTTGCCTTCCACGCCGCTGACGGGAACGAGCGAGCCGCGCCACTGGCCGCCGCAGCGGAAGCGGACGGTATCGCCCGGCTGTAGCTCCGCCGAGTTCACGCGCTCCAAGCTCCGCCAGGCGTGGTCCGGCGACTGCCCTTCGGCATCGTCATCGCCAGCCGCCGAGTCTACGTAGAATGTTCGCTCGGCCGCGTTCCCGCTCCCGCCAGGCAGCGCCAAGAAGCACCAACCGGCGACGAGGCCACAGAGAAAACGCGTCGGCAAGTTCGTCGCAAAGCATCTCATGGGCTTATCCCTGGTGGTGGGCGCTTCATGGAAGGGTGGCGGCTTCAAAGTAGGTCACTCGCGGAGAAGTTGTAGCGGCGGCGCGAGCGCCGCTGAAAATTGTGGCATTTAGCAAAGCATTCGGTGACGCTCGCGCCGCCGCTACGGAAAGATTCACAACCTCGGAGCGAGTGACCTACGCTGAGGAAACCATCACACCGTCGCGAAGTGCGCGTTACGTGGGCCCCATCAGCGGGCCGGCAACGTGGTCCGGTGCTCATCGAGATACAGTCCGATCTTGTCGAACGGGATCGGCTGAAATCCCGGAATCTCTTGTTGCAGCCACGCGTTGAGCCGGGCGGCGGCCGCGGCGCTGGGGGCGCCGTCGAAGCCGATTTCCACGGGCTTGTCGGCCGTCCCGGCCAGGTGGCGGAAGCCCTGGTAGGGAACCGCCCCGGCGATGCCTTGGGCCGCTCCGGTGGCGTTCACCGTCAGGTTGTCGGCGATCTCGAACTTGTCGAGCAGCTTCTTGACGTTGCCGTCGAAGTCGCAGACGCGATTCGTGCAGTTCACGAATGCGTTGCGCCGAATGGGGTTGCCCAAAGGCTGTTGCGGCTCTTCGTGCATGATGGCGGCCAGGCGCGGGTAACGCTCGCTCCACGGCGGCTGGGTGTAGTTCAGCCGCTCGGCCTTGGCCTCCAAATGCCAACTGGGGTCGGCGGGGCTGTTCCATTGCTTCCAGGTCATGCCCCGGGCGTCGATGTGCAGGCCGATGGGGCAATCCACCACCAGGTTGTTCAGCACCGGGTTGTCGCGCCCGCCGCCGATCATGAGCGCCCGGCCGGCTCGGTAGAAGACGTTCCCCTCCAACGTGTCGCCGCAGTCGCAATCGTCCAGGTAAATGCCCATCGTGTTGACGTGGGCCGCATCGCCGCCGCCCAGGTCGTGAATGTAGTTGTGCCGCAGCAGGTTGCCCCGGCTGGTCCAGTCGCGGCCCGTATAGAAGGCGCCAGCGTCGCCGGTTTCCAGCACCACGCGAAAGACCTCGTTCCGCTCGAAGCGATGTTCGTTGCCACCGTACAGCACGGCATTGTGCGGGGCGTCGTGAATGCAATTGTTCCGCACCACCTGCCCGCAACCGCCCACGCCGATGCCGGGAGCATACGTGCGCTGGAAGCGGCCGAAGTGGTGGATGTGGTTGTTCTCGGCCACGTTGTTGGCAGGCGTCAACGAAGAGCGGTCGCCGCCGTGCAGATGCATGCCGCCTTTGCCCAGGTTGAACAGGTCGCAGGAACGCACCGTGTTCTCTGAGCCGTCCACCGAAACGCCGCTCCCGGCGCAGTTCGCCACCACGCAACCGGCCAGCGTCACCTGCCGGGCGCCGCGCAGCACGACGCCGTCGCCATGACCGAACTCGAAGTTCAGTCCGACCAGTTGAACATGCTGCGCGCCGGTGATCTTCACCAGCGGCTCGGTGAGCGTCGCCAGCACGATTTCCGACCCGGCCAACTCGTGGGCGGGGTAGAAGTACAACAGTTTGCGGGCGCGATCCAGATACCATTCGCCGGGTGCGTCCAGTTCCTCCAATGCGTTCATGGCGAAGAACCGCCGCTTGGCCGCGCCCCAGGTGCCGGCGTTAATGCCATAGTGGTGCGGAGCCGCCAGCGTGATGACTTTTTGCTCTTTGTCATACGCGCCGATGCGAATCACCTCGTCGCTCCAGTCATGCGTCCAGTAGCCCAGTAGCCAGACCCCTTCGGCCAGGCTCCAGCGCGCGGGGCGAGTATCATCGAACACGAACGAGCCAGGATGCCGCTTTTGCAAAGCCGGATCGGCGGCCTTTGGATTGGGCAGGCCGGTGTCGATCGCCTGAGAGAACTCGGCCCAACCGCCGTGGGCGGCTTCGTTGGGCCAGCGAGCAAGTGTCATGGGCTGGCGGTTCACGTACAGCCACGGCCCCGGCGGCGAACCGCGAAAGGAATCGGGGAACTGCGGAAAGGCGCCCGGCGCGTACGCCGACACGTCGCACACCCGCACCTTCTTGTGCACGGCGGGATCAAGACGCGCCAGGACTTGCGCGTCGGAAACCTCCTGGAACGCCGCCAATTCCAACGCCACGCCGCCTTGCAGGCGCGACTGGCCCGGCTCACGCGCCCGGTAAACGATCGGCGCTTCAGCCGTACCGCTGTCTTCGGCGGTGAGTTCCCACGAAGACGCCAAGTGATAAACGCCCGGTGCGATGAGCACCGTCACGCTTTCGTTTCTTAGCGAGCCTGCCTTTCGCAACGCGCGAATCGCATCCCGCGCTTGCACCACCGTTTGAAAGGGCCTGGCCGCCGCGCCGTCGCCGCCGGCAGCCGCCTTGGCCGCAACGTGCAGCACCTGCTCCGCCGAGGCGTACGAAACCAGTCCCAAAACCAGCAATAGCGACAAGCAACGGATCATGGTTCACCTATTCTCTTGCACGACGCAATCCGTCGCCCCCGCAGCGGCAACGACGGGCAGTAGGTGGCTGGCGGCGGAGCCTAAGCGACGCCCCAGCGCGCCGCATCGTCGCCCAAGGTGTGAACGAAGAGCCTTCGGGCGCGCTCCCTCGCTCACGCATAGGGCGACGAGGCCGCGAGGGCGTCGCCGAACCTTCGCCAACCATCTACCGGCCAGGGAACGACCATTCGCTCGGAACGGCTCCCGGTTGTTCACGGCGCAGGGGAGGATGGAGGGAAGTATCTCGACCTGGTCCCGCCGGCAAGGACCATCCGAGGCGGTGTGACATCGGCGGGCAGCGAAGGGGGTGCAGCCGGCGCCCCTTCGCTACCGACGATCCTAGTCTCGTTCGCCCAGAAACAAAAGCCCGTTCACCCGCACCCCATGCATGGATATCGATGGAAGCAGCGTCGGCGCCGTAAGAACTCCCCCCGCACCCGCCGCCATCATGAAAGCCTGACGCGTTAGCGAAGGTCCTCCGGCGGCGCTCCCTCGCTGGCGCATGTGGTTTCCATCCCCCGAGCCAGACGACGACGCTGAATCCAGGCCAGCGCAACGCCGAACAAAAAGGATTGGATCGTCAGGATCGTAAACGAGAGAGACTGGTCGCCCGCGAGGAACGGCGGCGCTTGCTCCGCCGCTGGCATTGCCCCGAGTTGTTTGGCCCCTAAGAAAGCCAGGGCGAACGCGCACATCAACGCGGACCAAGCCAGGCCGTTCACCAGCGGGTGGAAAGGGCGAGTTGGTTTGTATGGCACGATTGGAAACCTGGTTTTCAAGTCCCGGCTGTGGCGCCGAGGAGTGTAGGAAAGGCCTCCTGCCTGGCCGAACGCCCCGCGAATGCGCGGGAACGAAGCTCCTGGCGCCGCGCATTCCCAGCCTCATTCACCCGTCGAATGAAAAAGCCAACCCGCACGGCGTGAACTCAGTTTACCCTAAAAAGCGGCGGGGAGAGGCGCTGTGCAAAATAAAAGGGTGGCTGGCGGCGGAGCCGGTGGCGACGCCAATACGTATCAACTTAAGCGAATTGAGAGGTCTTTCCCGAGCGACGCTTGGCGTCGCAAACCCCGAAGGGGTTTTACTCCCCAGCCCAGGGTCGCGCAGCGCACCCTGGGTTCGCGGGCGGCGCATCGCCTGGGAACCCTGAAAGGGTTCTACAACGGGGAGCGATGAGGCGCCGGTGTACAACCCTTTCCGGGGTGACCCCCAGGAGACGCGACCTGCTGACCCAGGGTGCGCTGCGCGACCCTGGGCTGAGGAATTGTACGCTTTCAGCGTACCCCAATGCGGCGTCAACAAGGTCGGCGCATTCCATCTCCGACACCGCTTCCAACCTTAAGTTGATAGGAATTCGGCGGAGTCTATGCGACGCCTTGTGCCACTGCTGGCTTGCCCAGCAGTGCTACCTTGGAACCCGAACACTGCTGGGCAAGCCAGCAGTGGCACAAGGCGAGCTCATCCCTCGTCGGCATCGAAGAAATCGTTCGACACCTCCTTGAGTTCGTACATCTTCGTCAGCTTCACGCCCACGTTGTGTTCGATCATCAGGTCGGCAAGCTGCGGTCCATCAATGAGGACGACCTTTTTCCCTTCAATGCGATCGACAAAGTCAAGAGCGTCCTTTGTGAAATGCGACGTAGTAAGGATGACTCCTTTCTTCGCCCGAATGTAATCCATGCTTCCGACAAATCCCTGGATGATCGGCCGCCCAACGGAACCCTCCCAACGCTTGGCTTGAATGCACACGACGTCGAGGCCAAGTTTGTCTTCTTTAATTATTCCGTCAATGCCCCCATCGCCTGGTCTTCCGGTCACAGACGCGTCTCCCGTGACGCCACCATAGCCCATCGCCGAAAGTAAGCGGACAACAACCTGTTCGAAAAAGCCCGACGAACATTCCTTGAGCTTTGCCAGCAAGTCTTCGGCAGTGGCCTTACGGAGTGTATTGAATGACGCCTCTAGCAATTCCTGCGGCGTCTGCGTGCTTTCGATGACCGTTTCCTCTGAACCGGCATCATCTTTGTCGCCAGTGGCTTGGCCAATAAACTGCAGATATGTCGGAAACTGCTTCAGGAATCTGCAGTTGATGGCGTCCGGGCTTTCGATGAGAACACGCTGGCCCGATTCCGAAATGCTTACCCGGCCTCGGACGGTATTGTCGATGAGGCCAGCGTTTTTGAGATGAGTTTTCGCCCATGCGACGCGGTTGTAGAACAAGGATTGCGGTCCGCTTGGTAGATGTTCTTGACGCTGCTCTTCCGTCAGTTGAAAGCGCACAGCCAGAGCCTCGGTCAATTCCCGCATAGTGCGTTCTTGCCCATCCTGAAGGACTTCCAAGAAGGGCAACATTACAGATTGGAAGTCAGGTACGGCCATTGTCGCTGCTCCACCAAACATTCAAATCGTCGGGCACGGCTACTGGCGTATCCAGCAGTGCTACGCCCGGCGCCACTGCTGGCTTGCCCAGCAGTGTTCGGTCCCAAGGTAGCACTGCTGGACAAGCCAGCAGTGGCACAGATGCAACGTGTGGGGGTTACACGTCGAGGTTCTTCACTTCCAGGGCGTGCTTTTCGATGAACTCGCGTCTGGGTTCTACTTTGTCGCCCATGAGGACGCGGAACATTTCGTCGGCGGCGGCTACGTCGGACATGGAGACTTTTAAGAGCGTGCGGTTCTCGGGGTCTAAGGTGGTGTCGCGGAGCTCTTCGGCGTTCATTTCGCCTAGGCCTTTGAAGCGGGTGACTTGGAGGCCCTTCTGGCCGGCGTCACGCACCGCGGCGACCAGGTTGCGGAGGTCTTCCAGCGGGGTTTCGGTCTCGCCGCGGGAGAGCACGTAAGGCGGGGTCTGCTGGCCGGTGCGTTCCTGCGGGATGAGCGATTGGATGTCGAAGCCCATCTCTTGCAACTCTTTGAGGCCGGTGTTGATCGACCGGACTTCGTGCAGTTCGGTCACCAGCAACTTGCCGTCGCCGCCCAGCTTAGGGAGCGTTTCGGAGGCGCCTTCCTCCGGCTTGACGTTCTCGCCCGAGCCAGGCGGGTCGGCCACGTTGGCTTCGCCTTCCTGCGCCTCGTGTTGCTTGAGGTACTCGTCCAACTGCTGCCGCGTGGTGAACCATTTTTCCTCCCGACCGTGGAAGACGTGGTACACGGGCAGGCGGCCCGTCTCGGGGTCGATCCGCTCGGCATGGGTCCGCAGGCTAATGCCCCGCCGCTCCAGCGCCACCAGCGAATCTTCGATGGAGGCTAGCGTGCGGCACAGGCGAGCCATCCGCTCGCCTTCCACCGCTTCGCCCCGCTCGGTCACGAGCCGCGCGCCTTCCAAGCCGCGGTCCAGCAATTGCCGCCGCATTTCCTCGTCGGTCTGCACGTAGTACACGTCCTTCTTCTGCCGCACCCGAAACAACGGCGGCTGCGCGATGTAGACGTGCCCCTTGGCGATTAGCTCGTACATTTGCCGGTAGAAGAAGCACAACAACAACGTCCGTATGTGGCTACCATCCACGTCGGCGTCGCTCATGATCACCACCTTGTGATAGCGCAATTTCGACAAGTCTTGCTCTTCGCCAATGCCAATGCCGATGGCTTGGATCATCGCCCGGACTTCTTCGTTGGCCAGGACCTTGTCTTCGCGAGACTTGTAAGCGTTGATGATCTTGCCGCGCAAGGGGAGGATGGCTTGGATCTCGCGTTTTCGGCCGCCTTCGGCGCTGCCGCCGGCCGAATCGCCTTCGACCAGGTACAGTTCGCACTTGGTCACGTCCTTGCTGGTGCAGTCGCGCAGCTTGCCGGGCAGGCCGCCGCCGCCCAGTCCTTTCTTGCCGCGGACCAGTTCCCGCGCCCGGCGAGCCGCTTCCCGCGCTTCGGCGGCGGTAATGCCGGCCTGCACGAGCACCTTGCCGGTCTTGGGGTTTTCCTCCAGGTGCTTGGCCAGGGCGTCGTTGACGGCGGCCTGGATGATGCCTTCCACCTCGCCGTTGCCTAGCTTGGTCTTGGTCTGGCCCTCGAACTTCGGTTCGGGCACGCGGACCGAGATCACGGTTGTCAGCCCCTCGCGGAAATCTTCGCCGCTGGGAATAGGGCCTTTCTCCTTGAACATGTTCTCCTTCTTGCCGTAGTTGTTCAGCGTGCGAGTCAGTCCCGCGCGGAAGCCCGAGACGTGCGTGCCGCCCTCGGTGGTCGAGATGTTGTTCACGTAGGAGTGCAGGTTCTCGGTAAACTCGGCGGCGTATTGAATGGCAATCTCATAGCCCACGCCTTCTTCTTCGCCGGAGATGTAGATCACCTCGGGGTGGAGCGCATCGCTAGCGCGATTCAGGTGCTCCACGAACTCGACGATGCCGCGTTCGTAGTGGAAGGTTTCTTTCTGGTTGGTGCGCTCGTCTTCGAAGTGGATCCGTACGCCGCGGTTGAGGAAGGCCAACTCTTGCAAGCGGCGGTGCAGCGTGTCGTACGTGAACTTGGTGACCGAGAAGATTTGCGCGTCGGGCTTGAAGGTGGTTTGCGTGCCACGCTTGGCGGTGGCGCCAATCCGCTGCACCGGCCCCAAGGGAATGCCACGCTCGTACTCCTGCTGGTAAACGTGGCCTTCGCGGCTGACTTGGACCTCGCACCATTCTGAAAGGAAGTTGACCACGGTCACGCCCACGCCGTGCAGACCGCCCGACGTTTGATACACCCCCTTGTTGAACTTGCCGCCGAACTTGAGCACGGTCATCACGCCTTCCAGGGTGGAGACCTCGCGCCCCATTTCCTTGATCAAGCCAGGGTGCGGCTCGACGGGGATGCCGCGGCCGTCGTCCTCCACCGTGACCGAGTTGTCGCCACGCACCGTGACCCAGACGTTCTTGGCGAACCCGGCCATGGCCTCGTCAATCGAGTTATCGACCACCTCGTACACCAGGTGGTGCAGTCCGCGAGCGCTGGTGTCGCCGATGTACATGCTGGGCCGCTTGCGGACGTGCTCCAAGTCCGAAAGATGCTCCAAGTCGGCCGAGGTGTATTCCTCTCGCGGGCGAATGGTGAAAGACTTGGGAACGATTTCTTCAGGCGTGCCTTGAGGGGCGGATTCGTCAATCATGGTGTAAGATTTCTTTCCGAAGTGATGAGAGTTCGTTTAGTTATTGGTGAATTCAAGAGCGCCGCCCACCGCGGCCTTCGCCGTCTGGGGCCGTGCGTCGTTGCTTTTCGCAAACGCAAGGGAAGCGCGGCCCCAAAGGACTCGGAAGCGAAAGGCAAGCGACGCGAACGCCGGGTCAGGCGCCGCGACACGGTAAAGTAGCGTTATCCGAGAGGCAGCGAATCCATCCGTTGGATCAGGTAGGCGCCTGAACGCGTTGTCTTGCTGAAGGAACGCCAAGCAAGGCGTCCCGCGGCCTTTCGTGTTCGTCCTTCTTCCTTCGCACTTTCCTTTAGTCCAAACTTCCTACGCGGAAGCGGAGGTCGGCAATCTTTTCTTCGGGCAGCTTCTCTTGAAGCCGCTTGAGCAGTTTTTTCTTTTGAAACGTCAATTCCTGGAGGGCGGTGGAGTTGCGCACGATGACTTCCAGCACGCCCGCCTTGATGTTGCCAGGGCGACTGTGGGCGGCCAACTTGCCGGCCGCCTCTTTCCAGGCTTCGTCGCACGCCGAAGCCGCCTGCACACGCGCGTAACCCTTGCGAGCCAGCAAGCCCGACAACACATCGCCGATCTTCTTCGGCCCCCGGTTGGGAAGCGGATCTTTCATGAAGATGTGAGTCGCGCGTGGCGAGCCGTGAATCGTAAAGGATGTTTCATCATCGTCTCGGAAGCCCAATGCCGGAAACAATAACTCACGACTCAGAGGTTGTGAATCTTTCCGTCGCGGCGACGCGAACGCCGCCGTATGGTCAAATGCGGCAATTTTCAGCGACGCTCGCGCCGCCGCTACAAAACATTCACATCCTCTCGCTATTCGTGTCCTTCCCGGCTCAGCGGCATGACTACATAAGCGTAGCCATCGTCGGTGGTGAACAGGGCGGCCGAGTCGGCGTCGACCACTTCCAGGGTGAAGGTCTTCTCGGGATCCAGCACCTTGAAGAAGTCGGCCACGTACTTGTGGTTGAGCCTCAGGTCGATCTTCGGCCCGTCGTAGGGAATGGGGGTCTCGATCCGCGAGCGGCCAATCTCGGCCGCGCGGCCCGAAAGCACCAGCGTGCCGTCGGCAAAGGTGAAGTCGACCCCCTGGCTCTCCTGGTCGGTCACAATGGCCGCCTGCCGCACCGCCGAGAAGATCGGCCCCACGGTCAGTTCGATCTTGACCGCCTTGGGCCGCACCGGGAACACGTCACGCCACTTGGGGAATCGCCCTTCCACCAACCGCGAGGTAATCGTGGCCCGCGGGCTGCGAACCATGATGTCGTTCGAGCGGGCGGCGATCTGCACCTCGGCGTCGCCATCGGCCAGGGCGCGCTCGATCAACTGCATGGCCCGCGCGGGAACGATGGTCATCATGCCCTTGTTCGTGTGGCCGTTGACGCTGGTGGCTGGGCCTTCCATTTTGGCCAGGCGGCGGCTGTCGGTGGCTACGGTAATGATGCTCTTTTCGTCCAGTTCGACCAGCACGCCTTGCAGAGCGAAGCGGCCGGTGTCCACATCGGCGGCGAACACCGTGCGGCGGATCAACTCACGCAGCAACCGGGCGGGGACCTCGTGGTATTTCTCTTCCGAGAACGAGGCGAAGCTGGGGAACTCGCCAGGGTCGGCGCCGGGCAGGTTGAACTCGCTGCGGGCGCCGCGGACCACGGCGCCTTGGTTGTCGGCCTCCAGGCTCAAGCGCTCGTCGTTACTCTCGCGGAGGATCGAGCCAAAGCGGGCCACCGGCAGCACCGCGGCGCCGCCACGCTGGACCTCGATCCCCTGGACGCTCATCCGCACGCCCACTTCCAGATCGGTGGCCAGCAGCACGCCCCCTTCGTCGTTCACCTCCAACTTCACATTCGAGAGGATCGGCTTGGGGCTGTTCCGCGGCGCCACAGCGGCGGCCGTCTGGAAGGCGGCAAAGAACTGCTCGCGATCGAACGTAATTTTCATGCAAAGCTCCTGGAAGATCGTTTCCGTTGGTCAGCCGCTCTCCGCTGGAGAACGACGCCGCGAAGGTGTTTTCTTATCTAAAAGGTTTTCAACAGCAGTAATAGGAATCTTGCGGCGGCGGTTGTCGATGGTTGGGTTGAGGGCGACCGTAACCTACAGCCACGTCACGGGTTGCATGCGGTTGGCGGTCGTGTTGAGGCGGTGGAAAACCTGTCGAAACAACGTCAAACGTGCGTCAGTGGTGGTTGGTCGTTGTCGATGGAAGTTCCCCGCTTCCGCCGCACATGTCGGCCAGCGGCCAGCGATCAACACACATCGACATTCCATCGACAAGTTTTCCCCCTTTGGAGTGCGGCGATTCATCGCGGCTTTCGTCTTTTTCCCGCGCTCTGAGGTTGTGAATCTTTCGCAAAGTAGGTCTCGCCTGCCGGGCGAGGCCTTCTTTCTGCCTGGGATCTCCGTGGTTTTTTCTAGGAAGATCCCGCCCGGCAGGCGGGACCTAACATACATTCACAACCGCTCTGCGTGGGAACGGCGCTCCGCGATTCTCCGCGTTGCAAGGGTTGGCCGCACAAGAAAGGCTCTTGGCGGTGTAAGGGGTTCGGCGCTGTCACGTCTTGCGACGCAGAGCGTCGTCACAAGGTGGAAAGACGAAAGCGGAAATGAATTTCCGCATTCCAAAGGGGCAAGGTATCTCACCGCTTGGGTCTTTCGACCTGCGACTTTCCGACCTTCTTCGCATTCCCTCCTTGAATCTTGAAGTTCACCCGGCCCAGGGGCTGGCTAGTTCCTCGACGGTCCGGTTCAGGGCGGCGTCGGACTGGAGTTGCTCGGCCAGGCGGCGGCAGGCGTGCATGGCGGTGGAATGGTCGCGGCCGCCAAAGTGCCGCCCTAGCGTCTTGTAACTGGCGCCAGTTAAGCGGCGAGCCAGCAACATCGCCACGCCGCGGGCTTGGACCACTTCGCGGCGGCGCGTCTTGCCGTGCAACTCGGCCGTCTTGAGCCGAAACCGCCGAGCGACCTGGGCCGCAATCTTGTTCAACGTGGGCCGATGTTCTTCGCTCCGATCGGCCAGGAAGCCGCGCACCGCCGCAACGTCAATCGGCGAAGGTTCGTCCCGATGCGCCGGGCGTAGTTGGAGGACCGCGCTACGTAATTCATCGGCGGTTCCGGCTAACTCCGTCGCCAGCAACTCGGCGGCTTCGTCGCTGATCGCTACCGAAAGCGTGGCGGCCACTTTCGTCACCAGTGCCAATCGTGCGGCGGCGCCAGGCGGCGTCACGGGAACCACCAGTCCGCCGGCCAGTCGACTCGCCAGGCCGGGCAACAATCCACCACCGGGCGAAAGCGGTTCGCGTGAGGCGACCACCACTTGCGTCCCTTCCGCCAGGGACGCGTCCAGCGTGTGCGCCAGCTCTTGTTGAGCGGCTGGCTTTTTGCGTAATTCCTCCAGCCCATCCAGCGCGATCCACGAGCTTTGTAACAGCCGGGAACGCTGGTCGGCCAGCGTGTCGGTGGCTACGGCGTTGGCGTAACTTCGGGCGAAGTCGGCGCCGGCGACCAAGACCGCCTTGGCTTCGGGATGTGTGGCTCGCCAACGGCGCGTCAGTCCTTGCAGGAGGTGCGATTTACCCACGCCCGTCGGCCCGCACAGCACGAGCGGATTGAACCGGGGCGAAAGGGCTAAGGCCGCATCGGCCGCCGTGCGAACCAAGGCATTCTGGGCGTCGCCAACAAACTCGTCTAGCGGCCACGAAGAACCTACAGGCGGTCCATCTTGGGTGGGAGCAGTAAGCGAGATGAAAAAGACGCCGTCGGTCGCCACCGGTACACACACCGCCGAAGTGGAAAAAGCGCGCCAAACACTTCCTAATTATAGCCGATGGGTTCTCCCCTGGGGAGTCGAAAAGGCCGTTTTGCGGGAAAGTTCGTTGTTTCGCAACCACTTGTGAGATTTGAACTTGCGTCATCACCATGGTGGCGCCTGGGGACCAGGCTCGCGAGGCTGTGCCGATCGCGTAAAGCCTGCCGTTTTTGACTGCCCAAGGCGACGCCGCAACCGGAGAGTTGAAACCGAAAAGGGAGCCGCGGATGAAACAAAAGAATCAGGTTCGCTGAAGTCCTCTTTTTTATCCGTGTTCCCTCCGTGGCCCTCCTCCCTCCTTGCTTTGCGTGGACTGCGGGGCGCCGGATTGCAACCTATGTTTGCAAAGCCATGTTTGCAATTCCGCCAAACCCCTGGAGGCGTCGATGGAAAGCTACTTCAACGACCTTTATCGCGAGTCGATGCGGTTGCTCATGCAGATGGACCGCGAACATTGGGCCGTGGCCTTTGTCGCGTTGGTGTTGATCGGGTACTTCTGCATGCGCGGGTTCGGCTCCCGCACGAGCTATTAGAGGTCGAAGAAAGAGAAGAGGAAGGAGGGGGCTTGTCCTGTCCTTTGTTCTTCAACGGGGCTTGCGGTTAGAAGAGTTGGGGGCCGGGTTCGTGGCCTAGCTCACGGACGCGGCGGAAGTCGCGCTGGGCGTCGGCGTCGCGGTCCAGGGCTTCGTAGAGCATGCCGCGGTGGTAGCGAATGACCGCCACGTTGCGGTCCAGCATCTTCATCTCCCACGTCACCGTGCGTGGATCTTTAACGCTCAGGCCCACCAGGGTCTTTTGCTCGTGGCGTAGCTGGTCCCGTTGCCGCTCGACCGCCATGACCGCCGGGTCCAGGTCCTCCAGCGCCGCCGCGTAGTCTTCTCGCTGAAACTGGATGTAGCCGCGCGTGTCCAAAAGCGCGGGGTCGGCGCCGAGCAGGTCGATGGCCTGGTTAATCTCTTTCAGGGCGGTTTCCAGGTTGGCTTTGGCCAAGGCGCGGTAGTAGGCGACGCCGTTCAACGTGACCGCCTGAATGACGCCGCGCTGCTCCTTCTCCAGAGCCGCATACTTGAGCCACGTTTGGGCCGCGTCTTGCGGGCGACCCAAAAACACCAAGGCGTCGGCCTGGAGGCGGAACGCATCCAGGGCTTCGGCGTCTAGTTCCCGCAACCGCTTGGCGTCTTGCAGTGCTCCGGCATAATCTCCGGCAAAGATTCGCCATTGCGAGCGTAGCCCATAGATGCGTGGATAATCGGGCGCCGCCGCCGCCGCCGCGTCCAGCGAAGCCAGCGCCGCCGATACATCGCCTTCCAACCACTGCTCCAGACCGGCAGCGATGAGCCACCGCGCGCGTTCTCGGTGCAGCCCGCTTCCCACTAACGGACCGGTCACCAACACCACCGCCGCCGCCACCACAATCCAGCGGCTCCACCCTGGCGCGTGTCGCGGCGGTTGATCCTGCGAGGGGAGGTCGGCTGAAGGTTCGTAGGTATCGTGAGAATCGTGCATCGGAAAAGTGAGTTAAACACAAGCCTGCGCCACTGCGGGGCAAGCCAGTAGTGGCACACGAGCGCAACCCGGTTGGTTTTAGCGCTGGCCCAAAATCGCGGCGTCAACAGGGGCTAACGCCCCCGCTCGCCTGGGTGCTTTCGTTCGCCAACATGTGATCGGTCCAGCCTTGGGTATCCTACCCCGCTTGGAGCGCCGAGAGAAGGATGAACATCAAGAGCGCCCCCACCGCCATTGAAACCGGCACCGCAATGGCCAGGGTAATGGCCACCGTCGTGCCGATCGTGGACAGCCCCTGCGAGGGCAACGGCGGCGGCGTGGGGGGACGACGCAGCCGCACCGTGGAGGGCTGGCTAATGGGCGTCGTCTCTTGCTTGGCGCCCGAGATCGGATCGGTGGTTTGCGAGAGTTGGCTGGGGCTGTCGTGGTTAGGCGGGGCGACGCCTTCCGAATCGGTATCGGTCAGCACGTCCACCACCTCGTCGCTGCCGGGCAAGGGGGGCGGAGTCCAGGGAGAACGGTTCAACCGCCGCGTGGGCAAGGCTTGGGACTGTCCCGCCCATGGCTCGAGCCGCGCTACCACCTCGGCCGCCGAGGCGACCCGCTGTTGCGGGTCTTTCTCCATCATGTCGGCAATTACTTCGACGAACTCTTCGCTCACGTCGGTGGTGAACCGCCGCGGGTGCCAGGGCGTGTCTTCGCAATGCCGCCGGGCTTTCTCGGCCGCCGTGCCGCCGGGGAACGGCACCTTGCCGGTGACCGCGTAGTAGAGCGTGCAGCCGAGCGAATAAATGTCGCTGGAAGGGGTGATCTTGGCGGGGGTCTTGATCTGCTCGGGCGAAAGGTAATCGGGCGTGCCCACCACTTTGCCCGCGCGGGGATCGTTCCGCCCTTCGTCCAGCCAGCCCGACAGGCCCAGGTCCGACACCTTGGCCATGCCTTTGGGGGTGACCAGGATGTTGCCGGGCTTCACATCGCGGTGGATCAGGCCGCGCTCGTGGGCGTGCTCCAGCCCCAAGGCCGCTTGCGAAATGATCTGCGCGGCCTGCTGCATGGTCAGCTTGCCTTCGTTGCGCACCAGTCGCCGCAGGTCGGTTCCCGGCACGTACTCGGTGACCAGGTAATAGACGTTGCCGTCGTGGCCGGCATCGTACGCCCGAACCAGGTGTGGATGGTCCAACTGGGCCTGGGTGCGGATCTCGCGGTTGAACTTGGCGATGGCCTCGGGGGTCGATTTGCTCAGGGGCAGCACCTTGATGGCCACTTCGCGGCCCATCATCTCGTGCATGGCCTTGAAGACCTGCCCCATGCCGCCCTGGGCGATCCAGTCGGTAATGATGTACGGCCCCAGCGAGAGCTTGCGGCGGCCGGTCTTGAGTTGGTCGGCCTGGTAGGCGGTCAAGACGCCCATCTCGATCAGCATGGCGGCCAGCAGGGCGTCTTCGATCACCACGTCGGGAAACGCCGGCCCGCCCGGCGGATGCCGAATGGCCGAGATCGCATCTTCGATCTGGGCCTCGGTCACCAGGCCGCTGGCTAGCGCTGCGGTGCGAAATGTCGAGGCGTCGCCGCTCACGACGGAGATGGGGGCAAGCAAGGAAGATGGGCCACTGTTGCGCCCTTGTAACTTACGCCGCAAAGAGGCACGCGCCAAGCTGTGTCGAGGGAAGAGACGAAAGCGGGGGTCGAAAGTCGAAGATCGAAGGGGCGAACTTGGCGGCGAGTTTCCGTGGTCGTTCGGGGGTGGAAACGTGTTTCGGCGTTTGGCGTTCCAGGGAAGTTCGCCCGTAACGGCGATGGCGCGAGGGCTTAAATTCGGCAGTTCCAAACCTCCAAGGTAGCTGGCCGCGGAGCCTCAGCGACGCCCCGGCGTTTTCCGTGATTCGCTGCGGCATTGCCGAGGCTCCGCCGCCAGCTACCCTTCCGTATGGCGTAAATTGGGAGCGACTGAAATTCAGGATGTCCCCTTTAGAGCGGCTCCCTTTAGAGCGGCTCAAGCGTGATCCGGTGAAAGCGATACCGGCAATTGTAGGCGCCCAGGAACAGGGCCGATGGGTTGGGCGTCTTCCAGTAGTCCGAGAGCGATAGCCGGTCGGCTGAACCGCGCCAACGGATCACCGTTCGCCCATCGACGGAAACCGTCACGCCGTCTTTCTTGACCGTGACGATGGCTTGCGACAGCCGGTTCTTAGAAAAGAGGCTGCCCGCGAAGGTGGTCTCGTTGTTGCCCACGTCTCGGCCGTCGAGGTTCTCGATCGCGGTCAAGCTCTCTTGCGCTGGCGTGTAATTGATGAGCGTCAGAAAGCGATTGTCGCCCAGCCGCTGTCCAAGCGCCAGGCCATTTGGCTCATCCAGCGGCTCCACGATCAGCACCAGCCGATATTCTTCGGGCGGCTCCTGGGGAAGCTCCAGCCGGGCGCCGGGCTGCTTGGGGCTGAGCAGCGTTCCCTCTTCTTTGATCCACTGGCCGTTCGTCCAGCACGCCGAGGGATCGGCGACTGCCAACAGATCAGTTTCTTGGCGAGCCGGCTTTGTTTGCTCAACCGGCGCATCGGCCGCCGCGTGCACGATCAAGTCCGGCGACAGCGAGCGTGGCTGCGGGTTCTCGTCGGGATGGCTGCGAACCTGGAAGTAGCCCCACAGCTCGGCGGTCGCCCCATTCTCCAGTTCGGCGTCGACTCGGTAGCTGACCGGCGTGGCGCGGTCGAATGCTCCCAGGGAAGCCGTTGCTGGAGCAGAACCGGTCCACGACTGCGGCGCCTCGATCCACGGGCCATCAATCGCCGTTTGAAAACGGACCCGCAGCGATTTCACTCGCGCGTCGTCCGGCCAATCAATCGCCAGCTTTACTTCTTGCCCTGGCTGCGGAACCGGCGGCTGCGGCAGCGCGCGGAACTTGGAGAAGAGTTCAAGCTGCTCGTCGTGCGCCACATCTTGCGGCGCCCACCCCAGGCGGGCTTTCTGGTCGTTGTCCAGCCACGATTCGCTGATCCAGCCGTGGTACTGCCCCTGGCTCATCACCGACCCGTTGCCTGGCTGCGGGTGGGGCAAGCCGACGGTGTGGCCGCAACCTTCGTGGTAGATCACGCAGTCGGAGCCGCGGTAGGGCACGCGCCATCCATCGGCGCTGACTAGCCCCCAACCCACGCCGCGATCGGCCAGGTACGCCGCCCGCGCCCCGCCCGCGGCGGCGCCGGGAACGTGCTCTCCATTGGTGCGGGAACCTTCAAAAACGAACTTCCCATCCTTCGGCTTGAGGCGATAGAAGTCGTCCAGCGGCCGCCAGTTGATTTCGCTCAAGACGAGCAGGATCGGAAAGGCTCCGTTCCGGTCCTGGGCAAACTGCAACCGGCGGTCGGCTTCCCGCAACGTGCGGAAGAAGATCGCATCGCCATCGCCCGGCCGCAGTTCGGCCGTGGTTAATTCCGAGACCAGCGGCTCGTCCCGCACGATCGTCTTCAGGTTCGACTGCCCTTGAAACTCGCGGGCATGGAACAGTTCGATCCGGCGGCAGAAGTAATCCACCCGCTCTCGCCAGTCCGGCAGCGGCCGCCGGTCGGAAGGCACAAAGTAGACCACGGTGATTTCAATGTTCTCCGTGTCGTGCTTCCCATCCCAAGTCTTTGTGCCCGCCAGAACCTCGCAGGCGGTTGTAAGCAGGAGGACGGCGAAGAAGAAAGGTTTGCAAGACATCAAACAGCCAGCCAATGAAAGCAAGGATGTTTGTAGTGTAGCCAACCTAGGCATGAACGTGCTACGCCCGCGGGAAGGTCAAAGTTCAAAGGTCGGAAAGACGAAAGCGGCGATGCATCGCCGCACTTCACATTTTGGAGTGCGGAAATTCATTTCCGCTTTCGTCTTATTTTCCGCCGCTCCAAGCTGGCCCCGATTGAGGCTATGATTTCAGATCGTACTCATTCAGCTTCTTATCCACCGTTGGGTGCATCGGTTGGTGGCGGGTGGCGGGTGGCGGCCGCGGGCGGCTTCTTCCTGGCGAATGGCAAGGATGAGCGGGCGATTCAACGCCAGGGCGGCGACCGTGGCGCGGCCCGTGGCGGTCAGCGGGACGAGGTGTTCCTGATCTCAGCGGAAGTGGTCCGACCAGGCTTGCGTGCGCGGGTTAAAGAGAGGCGCTTCTTTGCTGGTCTCGGGATCGATCGCCGTTTGATTGGCCCACTTCCGCAGTGAACACGAGACGCAGGCCAGCGCGAGATTGTCCAACACCGTGGGTCCGCCCGCTGACCGAGGAACAACATGATCGACATGACATGAAAGGTCGCCTCCTGCCCTACCTGAGCGAGTTGGCAATACTCACATCGGTTCCCCGCCCGCAGGACGACCTCGGCCTGAAGATTCGGAGACAGGTCGCTCATTTGGCCTTGCGCTCCGCTCGCAGACGCAGCAGCGTGAGAAACTCGGCCAGTTCCACCAACCCTTCGGCCTCATGGCGTTCTTGAGCGGTCAACGGTTGGCCGGAATCTTGCCGGTCGAGCAAGTCCTGTAAGCGCTCCGCGACCGCGCTTGGGAGTTGGAGCCGAGCCAAGTCGGCGGGAAGATCCACTTCGATGGTGAAAGTCATAAGCGTCTCTCGCTGGCGGATGGCCTTTGCATTCTACCACTCCCCTCGCGCGAAAAAAGAGACCGCCGGCGGGCACGGCGGGAAGAGGCGTTACGACGGCGCCACACCGAGCATTCACGCAGATGCGATGGAGGGCCTGGCCACGCCCGCCGTGATTTTACGTTAGCCAGTCTTCGATTTGCAGCCCCGGCACATCTTCAAAATCTTTCCGATTGCGCGTTAACAACGTGGCGTGGTTGGCCAAACAGATGCTTGCGATCCTGAGATCCATTGTTCCCACGCGGATTTTCGCACGTCGCAGGGCCTGGAAGTGATCGGCGGCGGCATCGTCCCACTCCAACACATTCCAAGTGGCAAAGAACCGAAAGAGTTGCCGCAACTTGGCATAGGCCGCAACCTAGCGATGAGGGTCGTGAATGCGTCGCACGGCCGCCATCCACCCGCGCATGACTTCTTCGACGGTAATGATGGTGGTCGCGTAAAGTTCGGTGGACTGCTCCAGGCGCACTTTCAGGCGCTGCACCTCGGGTGACGCGCCCTTCTGATACTCGGTCAAATGGTCGGTATCGAGGACCAGCATCATTCCTCCTCGGCATTGATCTCCTCGCGGTATTCGCGGCCCAGCCGAACAATGTCGTCAAACAGCGGGTCATCCCCCAACATGCCAAAGGTTTCCGAGACGCTGCCCCACGGGCGCAGCGGCTTGATCTCGCGTCGCAACTCGGCGACTTCCCGCGCCAACTCGTTGACTCTCTGCTCTAATTGTTCAAGCGTCATGGAAATCTTCTCGCAACGGACGTTGACCTACCCAGGTTCATTCTAACAGACCGGGCGCCGATTCACCCGGCTTGGCGCCGACGACTGGCAACGCCGCTGGGGCGTCGCATTCTCCGCCGCCAACCGCCCAGGGCCTTCTGACGGCAGGCCCGTTTACGGGCCTTGGCCGCGCAGCGGTGTTAGCCCCGACGTTTACGTCGGGGTGACGAGGCGCCATATTAGCTCCTCGGGAGGCCCATTCATGGGTCTTCTCGCTGTGTTGGCTTGAGCCATTCGCCCTGCATTGGAGCTTGCCGCCATGTCTCGCAACTATTACAGCGAAATTCGTTTGCACCTGGTCTGGCATACCAAGACAAGCCTCCCTCTGCTGACCGCCACGGTGGAGCCCTTGGCCCATCGCTTTTTACGCCAGCGCGTGATCGATACGCCGGGAGCATTCTTGCACGAAATTGGCGGGACCGAGAACCACGTGCATCTGGCGGTCACCGTTCCGCCGACGTTGACCGTGAGCGATTGGATCGGCGGGTTGAAAGGCGGCTCCGCCCATGATGTGAATCAGCACGTTGGCGGCCGCCAGAAGTCACTTCAGTGGCAGCCCGGCTACGGCGTGGTGAGCTTCGGGACGAAAGATCTCGAATGGGTCGTGGAGTATATTCGCCACCAGCGCGAACATCACCAACAGAGGACCGCGCCGGAACGGCTGGAGCGCATTACCGAGCCGCAACCGTAAGCGCCAAACGGCTCAAGCCAACACAGCGAGAAGGCCGTAAACGGGTCTGTCGCCAATGACTCGCAACAATCAACCCCGACGTAAACGTCGGGGCTAAAACCGCTGCGCGGCCAAGGCCCGTAAACGGGCCTGCGATCGACGGCAAAGGGGACAGCCGCCCGCGCACGGCTGGCGGCGAAGCCGCGATAGCAGGAACGTCCGCCTATAGATCGCCCCCTATAGATCGAAGTGACACTTGGCTTACGGTCCAGCCAACCTGTACGGTCGTGTACACTCGCATCTCCGTTGGGAGATTGGCCGCGGGATTTCGAACAAGTGACACTTGCGGATTATCTGTGGCGACGTTGCGAACCACTGCGAGAAAGTAACGGTCACCCATTTGTTGTGCAACATCCCATTCTTTGTCGGTAAACATTATGCCGCCTGACTCGCCCGCAAGTCCCTTCACTTCAACCGCGAGTTGCTGTGTTTCTGCCTCGATCTCAAAATCATAACCGCATTGGTCATGACGACGGTCACGAAGCCGACCTGCAACCGGCAACGCTGTTTTGGCATGATGTTCGGCGAATGCGTTCTCAGCTTTAAAGCCAGTCGCGCCTCGCGACCCATAGACGGCCGCAGGTTCGTCATCATTGAGCTCCGCTGTGCCTATTGCTTGCACAACTTCATCTAATGTATGGCCATTGGGCGTTCTAATGATGTTCAGAACAATGGCAAATAATTCGTTTTCGGACAGGTCGGCCAATGCCTCGGCTGTGCGTCTGCGGCTTGGAATCATCTTTCGATTGTGCCAGCCTGCACGCTCGTTATCGTGAATCGGATCAAATTCATCCCGCCAATTCACAATAGACTTTGGCGGTACGCCTAGCGCCTCTGCGAGCGCGCGATGAGTTGCTGCTTTGTTGCCGCAACCTAAGTGCGCATACGCCTGATGGTCAAAGCGGGACAAGTAGTACCCGCAAACCATTCCAAGGATATTGCGGCGTTCCATTTCCATGAGAAACTCGTCTCAATCAACTGAAAGTTTTAGTTCCATCGCTGAGAATGGCGTTAATTACACGTGCCCCCAACGCAGGTGGAGCAATTAGCCGAACTCAATGGTAAATCCTTCGGGGCAATTCATTCCCCCTACGACTCCAAATCATACTCCTTCAACTTCTTATGCAGGGTGTTGCGGTTGATGCCGAGGCGGGTGGCGGCTTTGGTTTGGACGTGGTTGCAGGAGAGCATGACTTGGGCGATTAGCTCGCGCTCCACGCGGTTGACGATCTTGCTGTGGAGGTTGTCTTCGTCGGGGCCGGAGTTGGATAGCCCTTCTTGGACCACCTGGTAGGTCAGGGCTTCCAGGTCGGCGCCGCGGAGGCGGCCGTTGGCGCGGCGGCGCTCGCCGCGGACCACTTCGGGCAGGAGGTCCACGGTTAGCTCGTCGCCTTCGGCCATGACCACGGCCCGCTCGATGTAGTTTTGCAGCTCGCGGACGTTGCCGGGCCAGTCGTAGGCGGCCAAGAGGTCCAGCGCGTCGCGCTCGAAGTAGACCACGTGGCGGTTGTTCTTCTCGCTGTAGATGGTCAGGAAGTGCGAGAGCAGTTCGGGAATGTCTTCCTTGCGCTCCCGTAGCGGCGGGATGATGATCGGCACCACGTTGAGCCGCCAGTAGAGGTCTTCGCGGAACTGCTCGCTCTCGACCAGGTCCCACAGGTCGCGGTTGCTGGCGGCGATCACGCGGGCGTCGGTGCGCAGGGTTTGCGTATCGCCGACGCGCTCGAACTCGCGCTCTTGCAAGACCCGCAGCAGCTTGACTTGCAGGTGAAGCGTGGTGGAGTTGATCTCGTCCAAGAAGATCGTGCCGCCGTGGGCCGCCTCGAACCGGCCGGTGCGGTTGGCCACCGCGCCGGTGAAGGCGCCGCGGACGTGGCCGAACAGCTCGCTTTCCAGCAGGCTTTCGCTCAGGGCGCCGCAGTTGACCCGCACAAAGGGGCCGTTCATGCGGAGGCTCAGGCGGTGAATGGCCGAGGCGATTAGCTCTTTACCCGTGCCGGTCTCGCCCAACAGCAGCACCGAGGCGTTGCTGCGGGCCACGCGGCGCGTGAGCCGATACACCTCCTGCATGGCGGGGCATGATCCGATCAGCCCCGGCATGGGAGAAGTCTGGTCCGTCAGCGGATTAAGAGGAGGGAGGGGAAGCTTCGACATCGGGGGGAGGAGCAGCGGCCGGCTCCTCGCCGCCGCCTTCAAGGGTATCCAGCACGCTCCCGAGCACCGCTTGCGTCTCGGGGTCGAGATGCTCGCTCAGGTTGTAGCGATCGTACTGGAGGAGAATCTCTCGCGTCGTCAACTGCAAATGCTGCCGCGCCACCGCCACGGCAAACGCCGCGGCGGCCGCCTGCCGCATTTCCAGCGGAAGGGCGTTCTGGCTGGCCGTGTTGACCAGCGTCCGCTGCGCGGCGGCCGAGCCGAGCAGACCCAGCGCATGGAGCGCGGGAAGGGCCAGTTCGGTCTGATTGACCGCCTTGATGAGCGAGCCTTCCACGCTCACCACGTTCAGGTAGGCGTAAGTCACCGGGTCGGCGGCGTAACGTCCCAGCGCGTCCAGCGCCACGCGGGCAAAGTGAATGCGCTCGGGCGGAGTCACAAAATCGCCGCCCGCCAGGTCCACCAGGCGCCGCGCCACCGGCTCCAAGGTGGCTGGCTCGTACACTTGCGGGAAGACTTCGGTCCGCGGGTCGCCCGCGGCAATGCGGCGGGCGTCCAGCAGTCGGCCTTCCTTGTAATACAGCCCCGGCACGGGATCGCCGGTGCGGGTGGCGGCTTCCAGTTGCTCGAAGGTGTCTTGGGTGTAGCGGATTGGTTCGACTTCGATCCGGTATAGCACGCCAAGGGGCAGGTTCGCTGTGCGGAAGTCCTGCCGAAGCAGTTGCACCAGTTGATCCACCGGCGGATCATTCAGCGCGTCGGTCAACAGGAGGAACGCATAGTCGGGATGGCGCGAGGCCATCTCGTACGCCGCGCGGCCGGTGTAGGCCGCTTCGGCCTCGTAGCCCATCTGCGTGAGCAGGCCCGCCAGCGTTTGCGAAACGCCACTCCGCGGATGCGCCACCAGCACCCGCGGCAGGGCTTCGGTCCGAGCGAAGCGCGCCAGCGTGGCGATGTACCGCCCCGCGCCGGGGAAGGGATGAATCGGGTCGAGCTTGGCAATCGCCTCGGCCGCCGCAAAGCGAATCCGCTGGTTCGGATGCGCAAGCGCCGCCACCAGCGGCGCGGGAGCTGGCGAGCCGGAATGAACGGTGGCCGTTGAGCCAACATCGCCCAGCACTTCGGCCGCGGCAATGGCCGCCGGAACGCGGTCTTGCTCTAGTGCGTGGTAGAGCGCGTCTTCGACGGCGGCGCTTCCCAGCGCGGCAGCGGCGGCATGGGCCGTTCCTTCGCCGCGCGGCAACGGCAGGTGCAAGCCGGTTTGAATCTTGGCTGCGCCCAGAATCGCCTCCAGGTACAAGCGACGATACGCGGGATCGTCGGGCGCCAGCGCGTAGAGGTCTCTGGCCAGCGCGGCCGCCAGCACCGCGCCGGCTTCGCTGGCGGGGTAGCGCCGCGGAACGGCCGCGGTTTGCGCTGCGTCCCATTGCCAGAGTTCGATCTGGCCGTTTTCATCGGGACGGCGCGGCAGTTCGCCGTCCATCAACTCCACCACGCGCGCGGCAAGCACGTCCCGCGCGTCGGCCGGATGCGGCCGCCGGCCCGTCATGCGCTCCAGCGTTTGCAAGGCGGCTTCGCGCACCGCGGCGTCTTCCCGCGGATTGACCGAGGGGCCGACCAGCAGGTTCATTGCGTCGGTGGCTTCCAACCTTCCCAGCACGGCAATGGCATGGACCCGCAGCGCCGGATCGGGAGCTTCCAGCACGCCGATCAGCGGCTCGATGGCGGGCGTTCCCAGGTAATAGAGGGCGGCGCGGACATCGGCGTGGATGTCGCGCTGAATGGGATTGGCCAGCACCCGCACCAGCGGCGCCACGGCGGCCGAGCCAGCCCGTTGGAGTTCGCGAATGGCCGCCCGCCGCACGATGGGCGAAGGATCGTCCAACCGCGCGACAATGCCTTGCAGCCGCACGGGGTCGCGGGCCACGGCGTCGGCCGCCCGGAGCGCGGCCAAGGCGAACTGCTTGCCTTCCGGCTCCAACTCCTTGATTCGTCCGATACGCACAAAGGCCGACGAGCCGAACTCGCGCACCAGCGCCGCCACGCCGCCGGTGTCCAGGCCCGCCGCTTGCAACTGCCGGATAAACTGCTTGGCGGCGGCGAATTCCCGCAGGTCTAGGGCGACGCCAATGGCTCGCATCAACTCCGAAGGCGTGGTGGGGTTGGTCGCTCGCAACTCTTGCAACAAGGGATGCTCAGGCCGGGCTGGCGCGGCGGGCGCCGCTGTTGCCGCAGGCGGGGCGGCCGCCGGAGGCGCCGCGACGGCCGGAGGACCGCCAAACGGGTCGGCGTCGGCCGGCGGCTGAGCACGCGCGACGGCGACTCCCGTCAGGATCAGCAACAGAGCGGTAAGCGAACGCGGACCAATCATGGTTGTACGGTTTTCTGCGACAAGACGGGCGAAAAGTGTCCTTTCCAGTATAGTTGCCCGCTTGCCGTGCGGCCGAAATTCGTTTCCTCAGAGCTGGTGAATCTTTCGCAAAGTAGGTCGCGCCTGCCGGGCGGGACCTCCTTTCTTACTGCGATCTCCGTGGTTTTTTCTAGGAAGCTCCCGCCCGGCACGCGGGACCTACCAAACATTCACAAGCTCTCAGGTCAGGCGGCCGGCGTGAGCCGGCTACTGGCGTCGCCAATCTGGTTCGCCGGAACGAGAGTCGCTGGGCGCGGTCGGGACTCTTTTTCGGTCATGGGTCTAACCCCGTGGTAAACGGTTGGGCCGAAAAAGACCCCCGACCCCTTCCTGGCTTACCCCCGCTCGCCCGCGTTGGCCAGCTTTTCTTGCCAGCGGGCGACTTGCCGCGCTACTTCGGCGGGCGCGGTGGAGCCGTAGCTGGCGAAGGCTTGGATCGCGTTCTTTACGCCGAGGACCTGGTACACCTCGTCATTCAGGCGCGGATCGACCTTTTGGAACGATTCGAGCGGTAGTTCCGACAGCGTCACCCGGCGCTGGAGCGCCTCGCCCACGAGCGCCCCCACCGCGTGGTGGGCCGTGCGCTGCGGCAGACCGCGACGGATGAGGTACTCCATCAGCGTGGTGGCGTCCAGGTGGCCGCGCTCCAGGCGCTCTTCGATGGCGGGCAGGTTCAACTCGGCGCCGGCCACCAACGGCGCCGCCAGTTCCAGGCAGGCGTCCACGGTGTCGAAGGCGTTGAACAGCGGCGGCTTGTCTTCTTGCAGGTCGCGGTTGTAGGCCAGCGGCAGTCCCTTGACCAGCACCAACAGCGTTTGCAGCGAGCCAATCACGCGGGCGGTCTTGCCGCGGACCAACTCCAGCACGTCGGGGTTGATCTTCTGCGGCATGATGGAAGAGCCGGTGCAAAACTCCTGCGGCAGACGCAGGAAGTTAAACTCCACGGTGGACCAGAGAATCCACTCCTCGGCCCAGGTGCTCAGGTGTTCGCCAATCAGGGTGAGCGCAAAGGCGAACTCCAGCACGAAGTCGCGGTCACTGGAAACATCCAGGCTGTTCGCCGCCACGCCATCAAAGCCCAGGCGGCGGGCGGTGTCTTCGCGGTCAATGGGCAGCGACGTGCCCGCCACCGCCGCCACGCCCAGGCTTGAAACATTCGCCCGGCGGCGGCAGTCGGCCAGCCGGCCGCGGTCGCGCTCCAGCTTCTCGCAGTACGCCAGCCAATAATGGGGCGCCAGCACGGGTTGAGCGCGTTGCAAATGGGTATAGGCGGGCAGGATAGCGGCCGCGTCGCGCTGGCAGCGGCCGACAAACGCCCGTTGCAACTCGACCACGCGGCGGTCGATGTGGTCGATGGCGTCGCGCACCCAGAGGCGAAAATCGGTCGCCACCTGGTCGTTACGGCTGCGCGCGGTATGGAGTTTGCGGCCCACATCGCCTAAACGCTCGATCAGCGCCTGTTCGATGTGCATGTGAATGTCTTCCAACTCCTGCCGGAACTCCATCTGACCGGCGGCGATTTCGCCGCGAATTTGCTCCAGCGTGGCGACAATCTGGTCGCGCTCGGCGGCGGTCAGAAGGCCCGTCTCGGCCAGCATCTGGGCATGGGCGATCGAGCCGCGCACGTCGTGTTCGTAGAGCCGGTCGTCAAAGCTGATGCTTTCCGTAAACCGCTCCACGCGCCGGTCGGCCGCCGCGGAAAACACGCCCGATCGAGAAGGGGTGGCCAAAGGCTGCCTCACTCGGCTACTTAAAGGATAGGCACACAGAAATTAAAACAACCGCATCATGCTAAAGGTGTTACGAAAAACTGTCAATCAAGCGCAAACCCGTATGCCCGATTATTAGGCAGCCTTATGCAAACAGAGCGCGGCGGAATGCAGGCTTCTGCGGCGCTTCATTTCTTAAACCACGGATGAAACACGGATGAGAAGAGATTTTGTTTTTTATCCGTGTTTGATCCGCGTTCCATCCGTGGCTAAATCTGCCTGTTTGCACTTACAATCAAAACAGGCGTTCCATTCGCGCGTGACAGGATCGGAATTGTCCCTCTTGGGCGGCGTGGCCCCTTGAAAGATGACGGCCTGGGGTGCTAATCTCGGGAAATTTTGTTCACATCCTTGGTTTGGGAAAGGAGCCGACGCCGTGCCGCGTCGCGACGACATCAAGAAGATTCTGCTGATTGGCTCTGGGCCGATCATCATTGGGCAGGCGTGCGAGTTCGATTATTCGGGCACTCAGGCGTGCAAGGCGCTCCGGGAAGAAGGCTACGAGGTGGTCCTGGTCAACTCGAACCCGGCCACCATCATGACCGACCCCAACACGGCCGACCGCACCTACATCGAGCCGCTGGACTGGCGGATCGTGGCCAAGATCATCGAGAACGAGCGGCCCGACGCCTTGCTTCCCACCTTGGGCGGGCAAACGGGCTTGAACCTGGCGATGGACCTGGCCCGCGAGGGGGTGCTGGAGAAGTACGGCGTCGAGATGATCGGCGCCCGGGCCGACGTGATCGACAAGGCCGAAGACCGCGAGCAGTTCAAGGCGGCCATGGAGAAGATCGGCCTGGACGTGTGCCGGGGCGAGATCGTGAACAACATGGACGACGCCCGCCGCGTGGCGGGCGTCGTGGGCATGCCGTGCGTGGTGCGGCCCAGCTTCACCCTGGGGGGCAGCGGGTCGGCCATCGCCTACAACCGCGACGAGTTCGACGTGCTGGTGCGCCGCGGCCTGGACCAGTCGCCCATCCACGAGGTGCTGATCGAGGAATCCATTCTCGGCTGGAAAGAGTACGAGATGGAGGTGATGCGCGACCTGGACGACAACGTCGTCATCATCTGCTCGATCGAGAACTTCGACCCGATGGGGGTCCACACCGGAGACTCGATCACCGTGGCCCCCGCGCAAACGCTGACCGACAAGGAATACCAGCGAATGCGCAACGCCAGCATCGCCGTGATTCGCGAGATCGGCGTCGAGACGGGCGGCTCGAACATCCAGTTCGCCATCCATCCCCACACGGGCCGGATGATCGTCATCGAGATGAACCCCCGCGTCAGCCGCTCTAGCGCCCTGGCCTCCAAGGCCACCGGGTTCCCCATCGCCAAGATCGCGGCCAAGCTGGCGGTGGGCTACCGTCTGCACGAACTGCCGAACGACATCACCCGCGAAACCACCGCCTGTTTTGAGCCGACCATCGACTACGTGGTGACCAAGATTCCGCGGTTTGCCTTTGAGAAATTCCCCGAGGCCGACGCCACGCTTACCACGCAGATGAAAAGCGTCGGCGAGACAATGGCCATCGGCCGCACGTTCAAAGAGTCGCTGCAAAAGGCGCTTCGCGGGCTGGAAGTGGGCAGCTTTGGCCTGGGGTGCGACGGCAAAGACCTGTGGGGGACCGATCAGCAGCCGACCATCGAAGAGATTCGCGCCAAGCTCTCCAAGCCCAACGCCGACCGGGTGTGGTACGTGCGCTACGCGATGAAGGCTGGCCTCTCGCCCGCCGAGATTCACGACCTGTCGGCCATCGACCCTTGGTTCCTCGACCAGATGGCCGAGATCGTCGAGATGGAAGGCCAACTGCGGCAGTTCCAGGACGTACACCAGGTGGATACGCCCACGCTCCGCCGGGCCAAGCGCTACGGCTTCTCCGATCGCCAGTTAGCCACGCTCTGGCAGACCAGCGAAATGGAAGTGCGCGAGGAGCGCAAAAAGCGCGGCGTCCGGGCGGTCTTCAAGTCGGTCGATACCTGCGCCGCCGAATTCGAAGCCTACACGCCCTATTATTACTCGACCTACGAGGACGAGGACGAAACGCCGCCCAAAGAGCCGGGCCGCAAGCGAATTATGATCCTGGGCGGCGGCCCTAACCGGATTGGCCAGGGGATCGAGTTCGACTACTGCTGCTGCCACGCCAGCTTCGCGCTGCGCGAGATGGGCATCGAGTCGATCATGGTCAACTCGAACCCCGAAACGGTCAGCACCGACTACGACACCAGCGACCTGCTGTTCTTCGAGCCGCTGACCACCGAAGACGTGCTGAACATTTGCGACCGCGTGCAGCCCGACGGCGTGATCGTGCAGTTTGGCGGGCAAACGCCGCTGAACCTGGCCCGCGCGCTGGCCACGGCGGGGGTGCCCATCATCGGCACGTCGGTCGATACCATCGAGGCGGCCGAGGACCGCGAGAAGTTCCAGCAGTTCCTCAACCGCCTGGGACTCAAGCAGCCGGCCAACGGCATCGCCCGCACGCTCTCGCAAGCCCGGGCCGAGGCCGACAAGATCGGCTTCCCCTCCCTCGTGCGGCCCAGCTACGTGCTGGGCGGCCGGGCGATGGAAATTTGCTACGACCAGGCCCAGTTCGAGCGCTACGTGGCCGAGGCCTTCCTGGTGGCGCAGGGGCAACCCGTGCTGATCGACCGCTTCCTGGAGGACGCCACCGAGGTCGACGTGGACGCCATTGGCGACGAGAACGGCGACGTGATCGTGGCCGGCGTGATGGAGCACATTGAAGAAGCCGGGGTCCACTCGGGCGACTCGGCCTGCGCCATTCCGCCCTATAGCCTTCCCGGCCCGGTGGTGGACGAGATCCGCGAAGCCACCAAGGCCCTGGCCCGGCAACTACGCGTGGTCGGTCTGATGAACGTGCAGTTCGCGGTCAAGAAGGAGAACGGGACGTACAACGTCTACGTGTTGGAAGTGAACCCGCGGGCCAGCCGCACCGTGCCGTTCGTGGCCAAGGCCACGGGCGTGCCGATCGCCAAGATCGCGGCCAAGGTGATGGCAGGCGCCACGCTCCGCGAGCTAGGCGTTACCCGCGAGCCGATCCCCTCGCACGTCTCGGTCAAAGAGAGCGTGCTGCCGTTCCGCAAGTTCGTGGGGGTCGATATCGTGCTTGGCCCCGAGATGCGCAGCACCGGCGAGGTGATGGGCGTCAGCGAGCGGTTCTCGATCGCCTTCGCCAAGAGCCAACTGGCGGCCGGCGTGGACTTGCCGATGGAAGGGACGATCTTTGTAAGCGTCGCCCGCCGGCACAAAGAGGCGATTGGCCCCCTGGCGCAGCGCCTGGTGAACATGGGTTACAAACTGCTGGCCACGCGCGGCACCGCCACGCGGCTGGAAGAGTTGGGCATTCCGGTGGAGCGGATCAAGAAGATTGCCGAAGGCCATCCCAACCTCTTGGACTACCTGATTAACGGCCAGGTGTCTTTGGTGCTGAATACCCCCAGCGGCAAAGGCGCCCGCACCGACGAAGGCCGCATCCGCGCCGCCGCCGTGCAGCAGGGCGTTCCCTGCATCACCACCATCCAAGCCGCCGAAGCCGCGGTCAAAGCCCTGGAAGCGCTCCGCGAAGAAGGCATGGACGTGCAAGCCCTGCAAGACCGCTTCCCCCACGCCGTCGACCGCCACGAACCGCTAGAAGCCGAAAGCGCGAAGTAAAGGCGATCGATCTTCGCCTGTCCGCATCCAGCGCCAAGCGCCACGGGCTTGTCCCAATCCTGTCCGGGAACATAGTGCAGTTTCCAGGAATCCTTTGCGCAAAGAATGAGTGTGGCTGGCGGCGGAGCCTAAGCGACGCCCCAGCCACCCATTTTGTTTATTGAACAACCAACCACTTGAAGATGCACTAGGCAAGGCGTTTAATCGCCCCGAAGGGTCGCAGGCATGTCGCTAGGGACGTAAGTCCCTGGATCGAGATGCGCCAACAAACACGACAGCCCCGCAGGGGCGACAGACGGGAGTGTCGGCGCCCGATGTCGCCCCTGTGGGGCTTTCGATCTTCGAGGCAACCATTTCCCAGGAGCTAACGCTCCTGGCTACATGCCCGCGCCCCTTCGGGGCGAAAGAATTCCTTGCCCAATTCGGCGGACAGCATCGGGGCAAGCCAGCAGTGACGCCTGTGCGCTTTCCGGAATGTGACACAAATCACCCGAGCTGCTTGCTTCCTCCCATGGAAGGTCTAAAATCACCCATTGTTAGGGCTTCCGCAACGGCTCTTCATAATCCCGCCTACCGAGAGCACGCTGCGTCTTGCCTTGACGAGGCGCCACGCGCTTCCGTTCTTCCGTTCGGGAAAACTTCGCGGTCCCTAAGCAAGCTTACATTCCCGAAGGCGAAACCGAGCAATCGCGCTGGTGCACTGGCGGTACTGCTGGCTTGCCCGGCATTGCTACGCTAGACCCGAACGCTGCTGGGCAAGCCAGCAGCGGCGCCAAACGCTGCTTGGCCAGGAAGCGGGACAGAAAGAACCCTTCTGGTAGGCGGCAAATACAAGGAGTGATTATGCTTCCTCAGAAAAAAAATCCGGACGATTTGACTGTCTCGCAGAGACATGAGATGGAGCGGTTGATCCCGACGCGGGACGATATTGATTGCGTTCAATGCTCGGTGTGCCTGGAAACTTCCCCGTTCATCGATATCGATGATGGACGCGAGGCTGTGCTTTTCGGTGACTTCCTGCGAGATCACCTCATCCGCTGTCACCACCGTCCCGACCTGGCTGAATACTGGTAAGCAGTTCCCCCTACCCAAGGAGACGACAATGCCCAAGTTTGTGTCTGCGAAAACCGGCGGTCTGGTCCTGTACGCCATCGGCAAGGACAGCGAACCTGACCAAGTCCAGATCGATCACATGCTCAAGAATGGCGCTCTCGGGCCAGTCCTTGACGCCGTGCGTCAGCAGGTCGGATTCAGTATGCACACCAGGTCGTTGGCCAACCTCTGGGAAAAGGCCTGTGATGCGGGAGTCTTTCCGGAATCCGAACGTGGACAGCCGACCGTCCACAAACTCCCTCCCGCGTTGTTGGCGGCAGAGGCGACCGAGTTACGCGAGAATACGACCATGGAGGTCGGCGCCAAGTTTCAAGTGTTCCCGATTTACGCCAAGGAGCAAGATGGGCCGTTCCTGATGGGGTTTGAAATCATCGGTTGATGCGGCTTCGCCGGGTGCCACTGCTGGCTTGCCCAGCAGTGTCCGGCTCCAACGTAGCACTGCTGGGCAAGCCAGCAGTGGCACCCGCGCGCTCGGCTATTTACTGCAACTCCCACCGGACGACCCGTTTTACGCTAATCGGCTCGCCTAATTGTTGGCAGACCCTGCCAATTAACTCCTTAACCCGTTGGCTCGGATCTCGCACGTAGGGTTGGTCCAGCAGATCCTCATCCCCAACGCCAATGACTTGTAACGCTAACTCTTTACAGAGAGTCTGGAATTGTTCGGTGTTCGCCGCAAAATCGGTGGCGCATCGAACCTCGATAAGAACACCAATGCGTCCATTGTGGACGTGTGCGGTGATTCGTCCGGCTCGTTCTTCCGCAGGCTTCGGCGGCTTGACCTTTTTGTGTATGAACTTCACGGCTTCGTCAAAATCGCCATCGCAAACATCGGCGGCCTCCCGACACGTCGACACGGGAGCATTCGTGGCTTGACGAAGTTGTTTGATAAGCTGCACCTTGTCGGTATCATTACTCATCACGACACCATCGATCTCCCGTCCAGATTCTTATGCCTAACGTTGGCCGTAACCGGGTGGCCGCGAAAGACTTTGATTTGAAAAACCGCGTTGTCGGCCGCTCCGGTTCACGGCATGGTTATCCGCCACCTGCGTTATAGGAATTCGTGCTTGTACATCCCCCAAACGATTGCGAGCAGCCCACCAAACGCAACAACCGACAGGGCGAGCTGAAGTGTCCTGCCGGCAGCCATAAATGGTGAGCGATGAATCGCAGGAACATTGACCGCAAGAATGTAGCCGCCCAACCCGCCGCATACCGTCCCAGCCAGCTCTCCATGATTGTGAAGGTAACCAGTCAGCCAGCCTGCAAACGAGAAATAGGATATCGCGAAAACGCCGTATGCGAAGCCGAGTTCAGATGATACTGATTTGGGAATCCTGTCATTGCGTGATTCACTGCCGCGCAATGTAAACACCATTCCGTTCGCCAATATGAACCCGGCAACCCCTCCAATAGCACTGCCGACATCCTCTTGTTTGCCGCCCCACATCCACGCAAGGAGCGTCGCCGCGATGGCACACGCACCGGTGATAAGCAAGATGTAGAATGACGGCTTCATCAAGTTGAGTTCTGTTCGGGTGTTTCTTGTCGGATAACGGGGAGCTAAGCTGTCAGCCGCGCTGGGGCGTGTCTCCTCTGACAGGCCGAGGGGGTTGAACAAGGGTTGGGCGTGGGCGGGGCGGACGGATGCGCGGGTGCAGCTTCAGCGACTGGTTACGCCACGCTGTTGATGCATGCCGTCGCCGGAGCGTTCGCTATGCCTTGAGGGACAGCTTAG